>Ga0209702_10000946_pt1 | contig 59138 bp, 59 predicted proteins | sample FRY01_FD_187210 | JGI IMG/M metagenome (GOLD analysis project Ga0209702, IMG submission 187210) | Freshwater microbial communities from Lake Fryxell liftoff mats and glacier meltwater in Antarctica - FRY-01 (SPAdes) (version 2) | ecosystem: Environmental > Aquatic > Freshwater > Ice > Glacier...
ACTTTTGCTCATGTTAATTTTGTTGCTTAAGAACTACAAAATTACAAAAATAAAAAGTAGCCTTATTTAGGCTACTTTTTTATCGGACAACAATGATAAGAAATGTATTTTTTTTCAGAAAAAACTTGAGTTTTTTGTCTAAAAAACTAATTGAACAGCAATTCAAAACAGTAGTTTTAAGCACCTTTAATAAGGCTATTTATTAAAAACATGGTTTCTTAAAAAGCTTTCAATAATTATGTTAATAATCGGCTTTTTTTTGATTATTTCTTTGTCAAGTCAAAATTGAAATTTGAATTTATGATAAAGCCGTTGTTATTTTGAAACACATTTTGGGAGCCTATTTGTCGTCCGTACTGCAATGTTTGGTTCAGGTAACCGCCCTCAATTCTAAAGTTTTTGTTGAAACGATAGCCCAACAAAAAACCTATGCGATTTTGGTCAAAGACATTAGAATTTACATTTTTACCAAAACCTATAAAGAGCTCATTATACAAGGCTATATAAGGTGTGTTATCTATTGTTTCTGCACCTTTGAGTGGTATTTGAAAACGAAACATGTATCTCAGCCTACTCGAAAATGGAAACTCATCCTCAATAGTTAAATTAGGGTTTGAGTACCTTCCAACCCATCGTTGCTCAAGCATAAAACGGTGTGAAAAATCAACAATTGAAATTTTATCTGTTAAAGTAAGCATTTGAAATATCCTAAGTTCTGTAAAATCTTTTCCCATTCCGTTAATAGGAATTTCACCATAAGGGAATGTTTCTATCCAAGCATAACCAAGTCGAATTTGGATTTTTTTATTGAGTTGATAATTAACACCGAATCGCAATAAACTTTGCTGCCTTTCCATCAAAAATTTATTTCTACGAAATTGATATTCTGTATGAATACTTATACTCTTTGCAACCTTAAATGTTCCAAAATAATTGTACCAACCAATATTATTGGTGGTATTTAAACGATTATTTTGACCAATAGAAATTTGGAAATACCAAAAAAAAAGAGCTACTGTAACGATTTTTATATTCATTTATCAATCACAAATATAATACTATATAACGATTATTTTTTTTTCAGAAAAAATCATTCGCAATTAAAAAGCAAACCTCAAATAGCACATTATAGATACAAAATATCCGTTTTAGGGAATATTAATAGCAAAAAATCTGTGTGAAAAATATATTAATTATGTAACATTTAACTTTATATGTGTAATCAAAACGAAAAAACAAAACGACATCTTTGCACTAATTAAAATAAATTATATGACAAAAAATTCAAACTACATCGTTTTATCAGTTGCCTTATTATTAGGTGCTTCTGCATGTAAAAACAACGCACCAAAATCTGAGACTCAAAATTTCATTACTTATGTCGATTCTATTGACAAAATAGAACATGTTTACACAATTGAAAACTGGGATAACATAAACAATGATTACAACCAAAGAATTGCAATACTTGAACAAGAAGTTGCAACTATGGAAGAAGATGAGAAAGCTAAATTGGAAGAAAGCAAAGCTAAATTTGCTAAATTGAAAGCTAATTATGAAGCGAAAATTGCTGAAAACAGCCAAACAATTGTGTTAGACAACAAACGCCAATTGAGAGACCGTTTGTTCGGACAAGGTGTTATATCTGAAGATATGAAATTTTCATTTGTTACAGGTAAAAATGCTTTAAACATTTATGAAACTTTTGTTAACACTGTAGATGCAAACAAAGATTCATATTCAAGAGAAGATTGGGACGAAATCAAAGTTTTATATGAAGCTTTAGACACTCGTAAAAACGCTATTGAAAAAGATTTAGCTACTAGAGACAATTTGAAAATAGCTGCATTGAAGGTGAAATTTGCTACCATCAATTCTTTAAACAGATCAGGTTCTAAGTTAGAAGAGAATTCTGAAGCCAAAAAATAGTAACATTTAGTTGTTTTTTATAAAGTCTGAAAAAGCAATAGAAAGAAATTTCTGTTGCTTTTTCTATTTGGGGGAATTGTTAATGGGTTAGATAGCAATTGGGAGACATAATGATTGATGATTAATGATCAATGATCAATTTCTATTGTCTAATCCCCAAAGCATTTTGTTTCTTAGGGTTTTCAAAAAGGATTCGCCATTAAAACGCACCAAACTTACACAAAAGTCTGCTTTGCGAACTGCTATTTGAACTTTATTGTCAATAGTGATAGAACGGCTGTCTATGGATGCCAAAAAAGTAGAACTTCGACCCTCAATTTCGAAACTAAGCACTTGGTCGTCAGGAATAACAACTGGGCGCACATTCAAATTATGGGGCGCAATGGGGGTAATAACAAAGTTTGCAGCTTTAGGAAAAACAATTGGCCCTCCACAGCTTAAAGAATACCCGCTAGAGCCAGTTGGTGTTGCAATTATCAATCCATCTGCCCAATAAGAGTTTAGGTGCTCGCCATTCAAAAAAGTATGCACGGTTATCATACTGCTACTTTCTTTTTTATGTAAAACAAAGTCATTTAAAGCATAATTAAATCCAAATAATTCTGCATTACTTTCTACCTGCAAAAGGCTTCTTTTATCTAAAGAATAACTCCCTTTTACCAAATCTTTGAATGCCATTTTAAAACCATCGGCAGAAACATTTGCCAAAAAACCCAATCGTCCCATATTGATACCAATTATTGGCACATTGCTATTAGTGGTCAACTCTATGGTGTCTAAAATAGTGCCATCTCCGCCAATCGAAACTATAAAATCAAGTGATTTGTTTTTGTCAGTTTGTTGCTCAAAAGTATCAAAAACACCATCAAACTGCAACTCGGTTTGTAAATTTTTATGTAAAAAAACAGTTGCACCCTCCCCTTTCAAAAAATCAATTATTTCTAATATCAAGAATTTTAGCGCAGGCGTGCTGATAATTTTTGTATATAAACCTATTTTCATTTTTAATAAAAATATAACACACAAAGATAATTCCTTTTTAGTGGTTTTTAAAAAAAAGATGGCACACAAACCAAATTTAATAAAATTCCGAAAAACAGTTTCGATTAAAAACTAATCTTCGTTTTGATAATATATTTTATAAAACTTTCTGCCATCGGGATCTGTGCCTTTTTCTATTAAATCTTTGTCTCCATGAATATAAATATGGAAATTCTTATCCAATTTTAGAATACTTTTGAAAATACGGGCTTGTTTTTTAACCGCCTGCAAATTAATTTCAAATGAGTTGGCAGCTTCTATTTGATGTGTTTCATTATAGTCTGTTTCAAATTTTCTAAACGACTCTATAATTGCAGGACTTTGAAATATCTCGGCTTCAAAATCTTCCTTTTCAAACTGGTCGTGCGACTTAAAATAATCAACCGAACGGTTTAAAATATCAATGGTTTCTGTTTTATCTATTTCAAATGCTTCTGGCAAAATTTTTGTAACATACTCTTTGGCAACAGTCAAAAAATTCTTAGTTTGATAATATTCATCCGCTATTGGTTTGATATTCAAAAACTGATATTTCCAATATTGTGCTTCCTCGCTTTTGTTCGACTTATCAACAATTGCAACCATATAACCGTCTTCTTCTTTGGTATTAAAAATCAAACAACCTTTGTCCATCTTATCAGGATTTATGCCAGAGTGGATGTCCAATTCAAATGCATTTTCTCCCGTTTGAAGGGTTAAAAAATGGTGTTTGTTTTCAGATTTAAACAAGCCAATGGCATCAAAAGATTGGTGTCCAACTTGAATATTTTTAATAGTGGCTACAAAAAAATCACCTGATTTTATTTGTGGATGGGCAGAGCTTTCATACAAATGCTTAGCAAAATTGATTGACATTAAATGAAAATCAGAAACCTCGTTAAATACAGATTTAGAAAACTGAAATAATGGATTCAAATTAGCGTCTTGATTTGATGATGTAAACTGATAGAACTCTGTTTCAGTAAATGATTTTACGAAAAATTGAAGTAATTTTTCTTTTAATAAATTGCTTTTTAAGCCCAAAGCTTGTTTCGAAAGAAACATGCCTTCGTCATTATTTTTGTTACCTATTTGATGAACGGAAACCTTGTCTAATTCTGAACTTGCAAACACAAACATAGTCTTTATTCTTTTATAAACTCAAAAACAACATTATTCTCCTTAAACCTTAAGTTATTTTTACTCAAAACTTCGAGATTAAACACCCTTGTTGTATCGGGGTTTGAGTATTTCAAAATCAACTGTCTGTCTTTAATTTGCCACTTTCCTTCACTGCGTCTTTTCAATGCCTTAATTTCATATTGAAAACTAGAGTCTTTAGAAAAAGAAAGGAAATCTTTTTCGGAAGTTTCAAATTTATTTACATTGCCACTAATAGCGACAAACTTCCAATACCCAATTAAGAAATCTTCTTTTGATTTATATTGGCAAGCCAAAAAAAACAAAACACAAATCAAACTGATTTTAAGATTTCCTATCAATTTCATCTCTAATCTGTGCTGCTTTTAAATAATCTTCATTGCGAATAGCATCATCCAACATTTTCTCTAATTCTTCGATGGTTTTATGCTCATAAAGATTAGATTTTTCTTTTGGTTTGCTAATATTCAACTCATTAGAATCACGCCCTGGTTTATGAACAGAATTTTCATTAGGATTTATGGCAACTTCATTCATAACAGTTTCATTGGTTATTATTTTGGCATTAAATCTTAGAGCTATTGCAATAGCATCGCTCACTCTAGACTCTATAATGATGGTTTCATTTAAAGAAACACAATTTATTTGGGCATAAAAAACACCCTCAATAACTTTGTAAATATCAACGATAGGAATCGTAAAATTAAAGTTTTTTGCTATGGTTAAAATTAAATCATGGGTCAATGGTCGCCCAACATTTATTCCTTCTAATGGAACAGCAATTGAATGGGCTTCATATTGTCCAATAATGATTGGTAATTTCCGTGAGCCATCTTTTTCTTCCATAATAAGGCTATATGAACCTTTTATGTTTGAAGGCGCAATACCATATATTTCTAATTCAACTGGATTCAAAATCTTACTTAAATTTTAAAAAAACTATCCTTTTACAGCAGCTATCAATTTGGGTAACACCTCAAAAGCATCTCCAACTATTCCAAAATCGGCAGCTTTAAAAAATGGAGCCTCTGGGTCTTTATTTATGGCAACTATTACTTTACTGCTGCTTACACCAGCCAAATGCTGAATAGCACCAGAAATGCCAATGGCTATGTATAAATTGGGTTTAATAGTAATCCCAGTTTGACCCACATGCTCTGAGTGTGGGCGCCATCCCATATCGCTAACAGGTTTAGAACAAGCAGTTGCTGCGCCTAATAATCCCGCTAACTCTTCAACCATTCCCCAGTTTTCTGCACCTTTCAAGCCCCTTCCGGCAGAAACTACAATCTCCGCCTCTGTTAGCGGTATTTTACCTTCCAACTTTTGAGTGCCTTCTATTTTGGTATTGCTCTTTTCTGCTATATTCGCAACATTTTCTATTTGAATGGCAGTAGGCATTTCCTTAACATCAATGCTGTTTGGAGTTATAGCCACCACTTTGATTTCGTTAAGTAAATTGACAAAAGCAAACCCTTTGCCAGAAAAAACACTTCTTTTTACTGAAAAACCATTATTTGTATCTGGCAAAGCAATAACATTAGTAGCCAAAGATGCATTTAAAGCCATACTTAATCTAGATGACAGAGATTTTCCCTCGTATGTATTAGCAACAACAAGTGTTTTTATTCCTTTGGATGTAATGTAATGGGCTAAGTTTTTAGTGTAATTTTGGGCATCAAAATCTTGCGTTTTTTCTATTTGCACCAAATGGCTCACACCATATTTGGATAATTTATCTGCTTCTCCTTCGCTTGGCAAACCTACACAAAAAGCTGTAACTCCACCGCCATTTCTTAGTTGCGCTGCATAAACACCGCTCTCTAAAATTGCTTTTTTAAATTTTCCGTCCGATAATTCTGCGTATATTCCTATCATGTTGTTTGTTATGAAATAATTTTAACTTCGTTTCTTAATATATCTATCAATTGTCCCGCATTTTCTGGGTCAATAAGCCTTACGGCTTGCTTTGGAACAGGGTTTTCAAACAAATAAAAGTTTGAAGTTATTGGATTGTTTTGGGGTTCAACAACTTTTAAAGATTTTGTTCTTGCCGCCATAATGCCTTTCATATTTGGAATGCGAGGCTCACATAAATCTTTTTGAGCACTGGCAACAACCGGCAAATCGGAAACAATCACTTCTCTTCCACCATCAATATCTCTTTCAAAATGAGCTTTTCCGCCTTCAATTTCTATTTTTGTGCAAACATTAACCGATGGCCACTGTAATAATTCTGCAAGCAAACCACACACTTGACCACCATTGTAATCAATACTTTCTCTGCCTGTTAAAACCATGTCAAAGCCTTCTGTTTTCACTAATGCAGACAATTCTTGAGCGACTAAAACGCCATCTTTGGGTTCAATATTTATTCTAAATGCTTCGTTGGCACCAATTGCCAATGCTTTTCTAATGGTCGCTTCGGTTTCTATAAGGCCAACGGTAGCAACAGCAACAGTACCACCATCTTTTTCAACTATTTCAATTGCTTTGGTTAAAGACAACTCATCATAAGGATTTATAATGAATTGAACACCCTGCGAATTGAATTTTGTATTGTTGTCTGTAAAAGTTATTTTTGTTGTTGTATCTGGAACAACACTCATGCACACTAAAATTTTCATTTTATATCAATTTTTCTGCAAAATTAAGCTAAAATTGCAGTATAAAAAAATGCGATTTCAATCATTTTGTTTTTTATATACACTTATCATGAAAAGAATAGAAATTATAGCTAAAATGCTAACAGAATCGCCCGAAGATATTTTTTTAAATTATGCTTTGGCAATGGAATACTTGTCGGAAAACAATCTAGAAAAAACGATAGAAACCTTTGAAAATATAAAAATTAAAGACCCAAACTATTTACCAGTTTATTATCAGTTGGCAAAATGCTATGAAAGTATCCAAAACAACGAAAATGCTATTTTAAATTACGAAAAAGGAATAGAAATTGCAGAAAAACAAAATGAAAAAAAAACAGGACTAGAACTGAAAAGCGCCCTCGAAGAATTAATATTTTAACACCACAAACAAATGAATTTTACACCCAAAAACCCTGATTTTAAAAACACAATTTTAAATAAATTAAACAAACAATATTTTATGCACCATATTGGCTTTCAAATGACAAAAATTGAGGCTGGCGAGGTTTGGGGCAATTTAGAAATAAAAGAAGAGCATTTGCAACAAAACGGCTTTTTACATGGCGGAGTAACAGCAACTGTTGCAGATTTAGTGATGGGTTTTGCGGCATTTAGTTTGGCCGAAAAACATCAAGGAACAGTAACATCTGACCTAAAAATATCTTATTTAAGACCAGGAATTGGCAATAAAATCATTGCAAAGGGTTATGTTATTAAAGCAGGCAATCTGCTATATTTTTGCGAAGCAGATATTATTTGCATTCATGAAAACCAAGAAATTTTAATAGCTAGAGGCTATTCAACAATGTGTGCCATTAATACTTAGAAAATATGCTTATTTACTTTTCATAAAGGCATTAATTACTTTAAAATATTCATGCTTAGCTGTCAGATTTTCATTTATAAATTTTTTATCTGTTGCTGTATGATTTTCAAAACTAACAAAACCAGGAATATTAGATTCAACACTGTATCTTAAAAAACGAACTTCAACATCTTTTGCATCCTGTTTAACGGCAAGATTCATGATATTCAATCCTTTTTTTAAATTACTTAATTTTGACAGTGGATTGCTTCCGTGTTTTGCCAAAAAAGCATAAGAAACACCATGATAGGCTTTAACAAGAGCATTAGACTGAGAGGCGGTTAAATCTTTTAATTTATCTGCACTTTTAGAATCAGCTTCTGAACGCTCATAGGTTTGGCGAATAATTTCTATATTCGTTTGCGTTGTATTAGAAAAAAACAGCAAAAAGGTAATAAATAATTTAAATAACATTCAATTTATATTTTACATAAGACCTAGCTAATAATGCTAATTTCTCTGAATTGGCAACTCTAATTCGGTTTTCTAAAATATGTTCTGCGTTTGTTTTTTCTATCTTATCTAACAATCTTAAATAGTATCTATAAGCAATATAAACACCCAACCTGCAACTCATTGGCAATTTTTTTATACCTTCAAAAGCAATTGCAAAATCGTTATTTACTTCTTTAATAATTTCAGATTTAATATCTTCATTAAAATTAGCCAAGTCTAAGTTAGGAAAATAGACCCTTCCTCTGTCTTCAACATCACTTTTTATGTCTCTTAAGAAATTAACTTTCTGAAAAGCAGCGCCCAAAGCTTTTGCAGCAGGCTTTAAACTCTCATATTGCTCAACATTGCCATCACAAAAAACCTTTAAACACATTAATCCTACTACCTCTGCGCTTCCAAAAATATATTCATCATATTGCGACCTGTCATAAGCATTTTTGTTCAAATCTGTTTCCATACTCTTAAAAAAAGGCTCTATCAAATCTTTTGAAATACCAAATCGATTGGCTGCTTTTTGAAAAGAATACAAAATAGGATTTAGACTGATGCCTTTTTCAATGGATAAATAAGTGTCTTTTTTAAAACTTTCTAGCAAATCAGCTTTATCTTCTCTTTCGAAAGTATCCACTATTTCATCAGCAAAACGCACCAAACCATAAACACTATAAATTGCCCAACGGTAATGTTTGCTTACCATTTTAATTCCCAAAGAGAAAGATGTGCTGTAATTATTAGTCGTTTTGCGGCTACAATCCAAAGCAGTTTTTTCATAAGTCTCAAACATAAGTATTTAAACAAAAGTGTAGTTTATTTGTTTTTAAATCAAGCAATTTAACTTGCTATTTTATTAACATCGAATATCTTCGGCCTTTCCACAAGCTTTTACCTCCCAAAAACAAACTTAACCCTGTTAAAGGAATCACTAAAAACAAATAGATTTCGAAACAAACTCCAAGTAAAATACTAGGCGCTTTTGCCTGAATTAATTGAAATAATTTATGCAATTGTAAAAGCTGAATAAAGTTTTTACAAACAAATAAAAGCAATGCTAATTTCCAATTAAAAAAGAACAAGATAGGAAGAAAAAAATACCATAAAGAAAATACAAAAATTAGTATTTTAAAAAATAAAGGCATACTCAATCCTCCTTGCAACCATCGTTTCCTCTGTGTTAAAATTGCTTTAAAGGTAATTGCAGGTTTAGAAAAACTCAAGGTTTCTAAATTTAGAATCTGTTTGGTTTTTAATCCCTTTTTTCTGAAAGCATGAAACAAAGCATAGTCTTCTGTTATACTAAATGGAATTGCATTGTAGCCACCAATTTCTTCATAAGCTTTTTTTGTAAAAGCCATATTATTTCCAACCATAGTAATTGGTCTATTTATTTTGCCTAAAACATTGATAATACCCATAAAATACATCCAATCTAATTTTTGAATAAAACCTAAAAAAACATCTGATTTTATAGATGTTGTCGCGCCAATCATGGCAATTTTATCACTTTTAAAATATTGAACCATTCCATTTGCCCAATTTTCATTCACCTTTATATCAGCATCGGTTATTAAAAAAATATCACCTTTGCCTTTTGCTGCAAGAATAGCCAAAACCCTCGCTTTCCCTTTAGTATTTGATGGTTCATCATTCTTTATATTAATTAACTTAAACTGGGGTTTGTCTTTTATGAAACTTTCAATAATCGATTGCGTTTTATCTGTGCTATCGTCATTTCCAATTAAAATCTCCATTTTATTTTTGTCATAATCCAAAAGATTTAAGGCTATCAAACAGTCTAAAATATTTTCTTCTTCGTTCCTTGCTGCAACTAATATACTTATCAAAAATTCAGACGCCTCATTTAAATATACATCTTTTTTAAAATAGATTAATTTATAACCATAAACTAACATTATGAAAATATAAAATAAAAGGAAAACAATTGTTATATAAAATATCATTATAACGAATGACTAACAAAACCATTTTCATTCAAAAACTCTAAATATAAAGGCAATAAAATTTTAAGATTTTTTTCTGCTTTAAGAGAATCATGAAATACAATAATACTGCCTGCTTCAGTATGTTTTTTCAAGTTGTTTAAACTTTTTTGAATATTCAAATTTGGCAAATAATCGCAAGAAAGCAAAGACCACATTATAATTTGAAATTTATGTTTAAGATGCTTTATTTGTTCTATCGTAATCCGTCCATAAGGCGGACGAAACAAAGGTGTTTCTAATAAAAAATCAAAATCCATGATGTTTTTCTCATAATCTTTTAATGAATGGTTCCATCCTTTAATATGGTTCATTGTATGATTACCAATAGAATGTCCATTTCGTTCAATTTCAAAAACAACTTCTGGATATTTTTTTAAGTTTTGTCCAACACAAAAAAAGGTTGCTTGAAAATTATACTTTTGAAGTTCATTAATTACCCAAGGTGTTATCTCGGGGTTTGGACCATCGTCAAATGTAAGAAATACTATGTTAGAATCGGTCTTTTTCTCCCATGTCAATTGAGGAAAAAATTGTTTTAAAAGCCAAGGCGTTTTTTGATAGAAAGGCACGCAACAAAAATATAAAACAAATTGATAAATTCTAACAAAAAATTAATTGAAATTTCCTTACTTTTGCAATTTAAAACAAAAATGGGTATTTTTAATGAGATTCAGTCAAAAAACAAATCAATAGCGGTTATTGGTCTAGGATATGTAGGACTTCCTTTAGCGCTAGAGTTTGCAAGAAAATATAAGGTTATTGGTTTCGATATCAACCCCAAAAGAGTTGATATGTTGAGAAGAAAAGAAGACCCTAGCAAAGAGGTTCTTCCAGAAGAATTTGATGGCTGCGACATTCAATTTTCCAGCAACATAGAAGACATCAAAGCTTGCAATTTTTATATTGTGGCAGTGCCAACGCCAATTGATGATGCAAAAAGCCCCGATTTAAAACCTTTGATTGGCGCCTCAAGAACTGTTGGCAAAGTGATTAAAAAAGGAGATTATGTGGTGTTTGAAAGCACTGTTTACCCTGGATGTACAGAAGAAGATTGTGTGCCAGTTATTGAAAAAGAAAGCAATTTAGAGTTTAATATAGATTTTAAAGTTGGCTATTCTCCAGAGAGAATTAATCCTGGAGATAAAATAAATACTTTAACCAAAATACTAAAAATTGTTTCAGGCAGCGATGCAGAAAGTTTGAAGGAAATTTCTGCTTTGTATGGTTCTATTATCACAGCGGGCATTCATGAAGCCACTTCTTTGAAAGTAGCGGAAGCAGCAAAAATCATTGAAAACACGCAAAGAGATTTGAATATTTCGTTGATGAATGAGCTTAGCTTAATATTTGATAAAATGAACATCAATACTTACGATGTGATTGAAGCCGCAGGCACAAAATGGAATTTCTTGAAATTTAGTCCGGGGTTGGTGGGAGGTCATTGTATTGGCGTTGACCCATATTATTTAACTTACAAAGCAATCGAACTAGGTTTGCATCCCAGAGTGATTGCAGCCGGAAGATTTACAAATGATATGATGGGCGCGCATATCGCAAAAGTGGCTTTAAAGAAACTAATTGCAAAAGACAAAACCATAAAAAACTCGAAAATATTAATTTTAGGCGCAACCTTTAAAGAAGATGTTGCAGATATTAGAAACTCTAAAATTATTGATATTGTTAAAGAACTGAAAAGCTATAGTATTAATGTTGAAGTTGTGGACCCAAGAGCAGATGCTGATGAGGTTTTTGAGGAGTATGGCTTTAATTTGTCGCCAAAAATTGGGGATAATTATGATGGAATTATTGCTGCCGTTAGCCACGAAGAATACAAATCATTGGATGAAAAATACTTTCAATCTATTTGCAATAAAGATGCATTTCTGTTAGATTTGAAAGGTATTTTTAGAAGAAAAATAGAATCAATGGACTATTGGAGTCTGTAATTTTTTTGCCTTAAATAAAACACCAGATTTTATTTAAGATGGATTGCTTTTATTGCTTTTAAAATTAGAAATAATCCCCATTACAACTAATTTTATTTCATCCGTGTTTCTTGAAACAAGACTCGTTATCCCAGCCTGAACAAGGTTTCCTATTATTAATTTTATAGGATTGTGGGTAGAGCCAAAAACAATTTTCTTAGATAGATAACCTGCTGCTAAACTTAAAGTGGTATCAACAATCCCTTCCTTAAAATCGGTAGTTTCAATAAATTCATCTAGTGAGTTTTTAATTAAATTACTGGGCTTTAAACTTTCATAAGAGAGATTAAATTGGTCTTTTAACTGCATTTTTTCATCAGCTTGTTTCAATTCTAAAAAAAGAATTTTTTCTTGCAAGTCTGTTATTTTGTCTTTTTGATTCATTTCTTTTAGTTTAATAGTTGTGATATAATTGAACTACCAATACTCGTTTTTATATATTTGTGTAGAAAAAATATACAACAACTGAAAGTAAACCATAAAAACCAGCCACACAAAAGAAACCATAATATGATTTACCTAGCAAATCGCCCAACCAAAGTGCAAGACCAATATTCACAGTTATTACAAAGATTAAAAGAAGTATAATTGCAATAGCGTGAGAAATAAAGGACGAGATAATATTTGCTGACTTGTCAATAATTTTTAACTTATATAATTCAATACTCGTTTTTGCATAGTTTTCTGCTTTTTCAAATAAAGGCTCAAAAATATCTAATTTGTTTTCCATTTTTTTTGTTTTTAAACAAATCAAACTATACCACCTTTTGAAAAGACAGTATAGTTCAATTTATGATTTTATTTAATTTTTAATTATTTTGCCTCTTTAGCAAAATCCTCAACACTGTCTTTCATTTTGCCATAAGCATCAGTTAAACCAACTTTTCCTTCTTCAAACTTTTCGGACACATCGTCCATCAAATTTTCAAATTTTTGTTTAAGTTCGTCAACAGTGTCTTTACTTTTTTTAGCAATTTTTTTCCTCGTTTCTGATCCTTTGTCTGGGGCAAATAATATGCCCAACAATGCACCTGCGGCAATTCCTGCCAATACGCCTACCAAAACTTTTTCTTTACTCATGATATTTATTTTTTTAATTGTTTTTTTTGTTTTTAAATTATTCTGTCGCCTTTAATGATTCTTAATATCACTGCTATTAATGCAATCACTAATAAAATGTGTATTATTCCGCGCGAGTTGTATCCTATAAATCCTATAGCCCAAGCTATAACTAATACTATTGCCGCTATGTAAAGTAAATTTCCCATTTTTAATAATTATAATTTGGCTAAATTTATTTTACATTGACTATTGCCAAATTTCTAATTGATTTCCCTAACTCTCTTAAATCATAACTAAACTCTTCTTTAAATAGTTCCCACTTGTCTTGATTTTCTGATTTAATTTCTCTAATTTTCTCTTTCAAAGCCATATTTTTATCTTCCAAATTCGCAATTGACCTTTCATAATCTTCTTTCGTTGCTTTTTTCTTTGATTTAATATTTTCCTTCAATTTTACAATCAATGCTTCATTTTCGGCTATTTGTTTGTCAGACTCTAATTTAAATTGATTAAAATTTTCCATATATTCTTGTTTGGCTTGTTCTAAATTTTCTTTAGCCATTGCAATGGTCTCTCTTGAGGAAGAAATTTCTTCAGCAGCAGAATTGCAACCCGACAAAATAATGCCTAGGATAAAGACGGAAACAAACAAGTAGTTAATTGTATTTTTCATTTTATTGTATTTTAAGTTTTTAATATTCTGCAAAGATGAGCCGATTTAAAAAACACTATGTTACATTATTTTTACAATAAGTTACATTAATCACACATATACACATTTTAACAAGAAAACCTCTGAATTAAATAAATCCTCCAGAAGGTCTCTTGTTAATTTTTGTAGTTTTAGATTTTGGTGATAAAATTACTTTAAGGCGTTTTTTAAAGCAAAATAATTAAAAGTATAATTAATATAATAACAGCACCACCTGATATATAAACGCCTCCGTTGCTTGTCAATTTGTTAATTGCTTTAACCTCTTTGCGCAGTTCTTTTTTCCTCTCTGGCGTCAAATCCGTTTTGCAAATTTCATAAATCTCATTCACTCTCAATTCAGCAGCACTTGTGCGTTGAATTTCATAAGATTTTGATGTGGCAACATAAGCATTGCTTGCAGATGATGTAGAAGGTGTGAATGAAAGAAACATAATAGTGACAACCAAACCCAAACTTGTTTTTTTAATTTTCATATTTTTTTATTTAATATTGTACCAATTTAGCACCCCACAAAGGTGAAACAAATTGATAATTAAACCGTTGCACAAATAAAACTAAATCTTACACAAATCACATATTCTCTAAATTTCCATCTCTAATATGTTTCAATTGTGTGTAAAAAGATGGCGAAAACTCCGCAGTTTTCTTAAACTGTTTGGACACATGTGCCAACTGCTATAATTAAATTTATTATAACTCTTTGTTATATCCCGCTCATTATTAAAAAAAATAAATAAATTACCCAGTCTAAGCCACCACATTTACATTGGCTTCAAAATCCTTAGTTTTCGAATTATATGTATTGCCTTTTTCCATAATGTGAACCACTATGTTTTCCACTGAAATATTTGCACCTTCGCTAATATCGGCAATATTGTTGTGCTTTATAAATCGTCCATCTATGATAATTACAGCTCCACTTCCAATAGCTTCCATCTCGTGTCCATTGCGAATAATAACACCAGTATCTTCTCCCAACCCAATTCCAATAGCAGATGGATTTGAAACTACGGCTTGTGCCAAACGAGAAAAACGGCCTCTTTTATTAAAATGAGAATCTATAATTACATCACCTATGAAAGCCAAACCTGTTGTTAATTTCACTTCACCTTTTAAGTGAGCATTACTTGCGTTTCCTTGATAAATCATTGTGTTGCTCATGGCCATAGCCCCTGCACTTGTGCCAGCAACAACAAATCTTTCGTTATAAAATCTTTCGTGCAAAAGGTCTAAAAACTTTGTTCCACCAAAAATAGCTGTCAGCCTAAGTTGATTACCTCCACTAAACATAAGTGCATCACAGTTTTTTAACCTCTCCATGTGGTCGCCTTCCATCACATCCTCACGGTTTCTAATTTTCATGTGCCCTATGTTATGGCAACCAAGTTTTGCGAAAGCATCGATATAGTTTTCTCCCACTTCTACGGGTATTTGAGACGCAGTTGTAACGACTTCAATTCTGGCTTCTGTGTTGCCAATTTCGGCAACAATACTAGCTAAAATACCCATTTCCATAAAATTTGCATGGTTTCGAGAAATAATCCCTTCTTCCAAATCTGTTCCTTTATCCTCAGCCCCCCCCACAGGAATTAAAATCCCTTTTGGTTCAAAATTACTCATAATTATTTTTGTGTTTAAAAGGTTACAAACTTAACCATTTAATAAAATAGGTTTTACACAAATAAAGAACAATTTAAGATTCAGCTTCTAGTTCTGACTTTGATTGCGTTAAAACTTCTAACTCAGTTTCCGATAATACAGGGTATTCTAAATCTAAATTTTGCAGGGTTTTTAACACTATTTCGCCAACCATTAATCTGCTAATCCATTGATTATCTGAAGGCACAACAAACCAAGGAGCGCTTTTGCTACTTGTTTTTTCTATCATATTTTGGTAACATATTTGATACTTGTCCCAAAGTTTTCTTTCTTTCAAATCATTTTCATTAAACTTCCAGTTTTTTTTCGAAGTATTTATTCTATCCAAAAAACGATTCTTTTGTTCAGTTTTATTTAAGTTTAAAAAAACTTTAATAATAATTGTGCCACTTTCAACTAAATGTTTCTCAAAACTATTGATGGACTCATATCTATTTTCCCAAAACTTTTCATCAATGTCTTTTATAGTATTAATAGAAGGAACATTTTGGCTCAAAATATATTCAGGGTGCACCTTTGTTACAATCACTTCTTCATAATGCGAACGGTTAAAAATATGAATCATGCCGCGTTCAGGTAGGTTTTTAGTTATTCGCCATAAAAAATCTTGCGCTAATTCCTCTTTGCTAGGTTGCTTAAAATTAATCACTTTAATGCCCTGCGGATTAACACCCGAAAACACTTTTTTTATGCAACTGTCTTTGCCTGCCGCATCTATGGCTTGCAAAACTAGCAAAACACTGTGTTTGCCTTGCGCAAAAAGCTTGTCTTGCAGTTTGGAAATATCTTCCGTAATTTCTTGCAATTCAATCTTAACACTTTCATCGGATTTATGGTCTGTTTGATAACTTGTTTTTAACGACTTTAATTTAAAATTTCTAGCATCAGAAATTTTTATTTCTTCTTTTTCAAAAATATTTAACATTATTTTTTATATTATTTTAAAACATTAACCCTGCTCTAATCAAGTAAGGTTGTCCATAAACATTATTAGCAGGGTATTTTAATAAATAATAGGCCGATATAAAAAATCTATTGCTTGGCATATATCCACCACCTGCCAAAACATAGTCTCCCCCTAATCCATTAAAATATAATCTCTGATATTCTGTTTGAGCAAAAAGATTCTGCGAAATTTGATAGCGAGCAAATCCATTGCCACCAAACATTGTGAAATTTAAGGCAGGCGAAAATCTATTATCTCTAAAATAACTCAAATTTGCTCCCACACCAACCGTAAATTTTGGCGTTGCCCTGTAGCCGATTTGGGGTAAAATATTGATATTTGTAATAGTGCCAATCATCAAACCGCCTCCTAAATTATAGGTTAGCCGTTCTTTAAATGTCTTTTTATTAAGTTCTTCTTGCGTTTCTTGAGCTGTTAAAACCCCAATAAAAGCGAAGAAAACAATAAAAAATAAAATGTTTTTAACTTTCATTGCAATAGTATTCAATATTAGATTATTTTTGCCACAAATATACAAAAGATGAGCAATATATATAATTTTTCAGCAGGACCATCAATTTTACCACAAGAAGCTATTCAAGCATGTGTAGATGGCATTTTAAATTTTGAAGGCACAGGCTTGTCTTTATTAGAAGTTTCGCACAGGGGCAAAGAGTTTGTTAAAGTTGTTGACGACACAAAAGCTATCATTAAAGAATTAATGGAAATCCCAGAAGACTATGAAATTTTATTTTTGGGTGGTGGCGCAAGCATGCAATTTTTAATGGTTGCTTATAATTTATTGGAAACTAAATCGGCTTATTTGAAAACAGGCGTTTGGGCAGCTAATGCTATTAAAGAAGCAAAACTTTTTGGCGAAGTTGCCGTTGTGGGCAGCTCTGAGGATAAAAACTACAATTACATTCCTCAAAACTATGAAATTCCTTCAGATGCAGATTATTTTCATTGCACAAGTAATAATACCATTTATGGTACACAAATGCAATCGTTTCCAGCAAGTCCTGTAACAATGGTTTGCGACATGAGTTCAGATATTTTGAGCCGCAAAGTAGATGTTTCAAAATTTGGATTAATATATGCAGGCGCTCAAAAAAACATGGGCCCAGCGGGTGTAACAGTTGTTATTGTTAGAAAGGAAATTTTAGGCAAAGTTAGCCGTGCAATACCAAGCATGATGGATTATAGCGTTCATATAAAAGGAGAATCTATGTTTAACACACCGCCTGTTTTTCCAATATTTGCAACCTTGCAAAACCTTAAATGGGTTAAAAAAATGGGTGGCGTTGCTGCAATGGAAAAAAGAGCCAATGACAGAGCCGCTTTATTATATTCAGAAGTAGATAATAATCCTTTATTTGAAGGCACTGTTGCAAAAGAAGACCGTTCAAAAATGAACGCTTGTTTCCTTTTAACTGACACAAGTTTAGAAGAAAAATTTAATGCAGCATGGAAAGCCGCTGGCATTTCTGGCATTATTGGCCATCGCTCTGTTGGCGGTTACAGAGCAAGTATGTATAACGCATTGCCATTAGAAAGTGTTCAGGTTTTGGTGGATGTGATGAAAAATTTTAATAAATAACATTTTCTTTTTAATATAATTACACATCAAAGGCAATTTATATTTTTATAAAAAAAATGACGGGATTCGATAACATAAAGGTAAGGATTAATTTTAAAACTATTATGTTATTCATATTTTCTATTTTCAAATTAAATGTATATTCACAAGACTATTATTTGGAATATAATTGCAGTTTTGTAAATATTCATGTAGATAAATTTAATGGCGATAAAAAATATTCTTATAGAAGTGCTTTGTTAAATTCAAGTTTTAATATTAAAGTAAACAAAATAATTACTGTTAAAGATAGTTTGGTATCAGACACTGCATTTTATATAACATTAAAAGGCGAATGTAAGTTCATAAATAAAGAGGCAAAAGGGGTTTATTTCCTTTTTTCGGACAAAACTAAAATTGCGTATCCAGACCATATAATTGATTTAGAATTTAGTCCTGGGTATTTTATAGATTCAAACTATACAAATAGCACTTACATTTATGTAGCAACGGTAAAAATGGATAAATATTTACTTGAAAAAGTATCTACTTTGGATATCACGGATGTAAAATTGAATACAGAATCCCAAAATTTCCAAGGATGGAAAAACAAAAAAGAAAACAAACATTTGAGAAAAGCACTTAAATGTATGAAATTAAATTAACAAACAACAAAAAAATGAAAATATTAGCAAACGATGGCATAGACCAATCAGCAAAAATTGCCTTAGAAGCAAAAGGTTTTACAGTAGAAACCACTAAAATATCGCAAGAAGAATTACCATCAAAAATTGGCGATTATGATGTTATTTTGGTAAGAAGTGCAACCAAAGTAACCCCTGCGGTAATGGATGGAGGCAGCAATTTAAAATTAATTGGCAGAGCAGGTGTAGGTCTAGACAACATTGATTTAGATTATGCAAAAAGTAAAGGTATTACTGTTGTAAACACGCCTTCTGCTAGTAGCACAAGTGTTGCAGAATTGGTGTTTGCTCATTTGTTTTCTATTTGCAGAATGTTGCAATACAGCAACAGAGAAATGCCAGAAAACGGCATCGAAAAATTTAACGACCTTAAAAAACTTGCATCAAACGGAACAGAACTAAAAGGCAAAACATTAGGTTTAATTGGATTTGGCAGAATTGGAAGAGAAGCCGCCCGCATGGCTTTTGGCTTAGGCATGAATGTTATCGCTTATGATCCAATGATTTCAAGCGCAGAAGTTGAAATCACCTTTCATAAAGATGCAGGCCTTTTATCTATTAAAAAAAATATTGCCACAATTTCTAAAGAAGATGTGTTGAAAAATGCAGATTTTGTAAGTTTACATATTCCAGGCGGACAAGGCTATGTAATAGCAAAAGCTGAATTGGAGATGATGAAAAAAGGGGCTGGTTTAATCAATTGCGCCAGAGGAGGCACCGTATGCGAAGCAGATTTAATTGCTTCTTTAAACTCAGGCCATTTGGCTTATGCCGGAACAGATGTTTTTGAAAAAGAACCACCCGTTAATGGAGATATTTTAAGATTGAATAATGTTTCTTTAACGCCTCACATTGGTGCAAGCACAGCAGAAGCACAAAAAAGAATTGGAGACGAAATAGCCGAACAAATCATTAATTTTTTCAATAAATAAGCAAACATGAAAATTTTCCCTTTCAAAGCCTTGTTGCCTCAAAAAGGCAGAGAGATAGAGGTGTCTGCTAATACGCATTCTGATAGTATTGAAAGGCAGAAAGAGATCGTTAAAAGTAACATAAACTCTTATCTTAGGGTGGTTAAACCCTATCTGATTAACGATGAAGAAAAAAATCCAGAACTTCATTTTCCTCTTGCAAAAATAGAAATTGACAGATTACGGGAGTTGAACATCGTTCATAAAAATGAAAACACTAGTTATTATTTATATGAACAAAAAAACAATGAAAGTATTGAATCGTTTTTAGGACTTATTGCGTTGGTTTCTGTTGAAGATTATTATACAGGCAAAATAAAGTTGCACGAAAACACAATTACCGAGAAAGAAAACCAACTAATTGAGCATATTTCTTATTGTGGTGTTATTGGCGAGCCTGTTTTAATGACCCATTTAAGTTCTCCTATTATTTCTCAAACGCTTGAAAGCTACAAACAAAAATCACCAGTTTTATTTGATTTTGAAGATGAAATAAAAAGACAACACACTGTTTATACAATAGAAAACGAATCTGATATTAAGGAAATCAACAATGCCTACCAATCCATAGAATCCCTATATATTGCTGATGGGCATCATAGAAGTGCTGCTTCAGCCGGCTATTTTAAGAATAAAAACATTACAAATGGTTGCTATTTGGTGTATATCGTTCCTCCCGAATATTTAAAAATTGATAGCTTCTATAGAACTTTTAAAGCCAATAAATCTTTTAATCACACAGATTTTTTAGAGCAACTTTCTATTGATTTTCTAATTGAAAAAACCAATGTGCCTTATCTTCCAAAAAAAGAAAAAGAATTTGGTTTGTGTATAGACAACCAATGGTATGTTTTAGATTTCAAACATGATATTTCTAGTTTGAATGCTGCCAAAAAGCTAGATGTATCTCTTTTAGAAGATAATGTTTTTAAGAAAATATTGGGCATAGAAAACTCTAAAACAGACAATCAACTAAAATTCATAAATGGAAATATTGCGCCAGAAATATTGCAAAAAGATATTAAAACCAAAGCGTATGATGCAGTTTTTTCTGTGTTTCCTTGTAAAATTGAACATGTTTTTGAGGTGGCCGATTTACAAATGATAATGCCTCCAAAATCCACTTACATTGAACCCAAAATGCGCACAGGATTGGTGGTTCAAGATGTTTTTGACCAGACTTAAAAACTAAATTTCAAGATTGGAGTGCTTACCACATTGCTAAAGTTTAATGCCCTGTCTATAATTTGGACGGTATAAAACATTGAATCTGGGAAAACACCAGGAAAAGGAATTGGGTTTAAATTTAATTTTAAAACCCCTTTTATACTTTTATTTTTACCCGTTGGGGTAAGATTTTTTATTCTGTCGTTAAAATTGATAGTGTCGGTTGTTAAAGGGATAATTATGGGTAAAGTAACACCATTTTCTATTTTAAAAACATTGATAAATAGGTTTTTGTTATACTTTCCGGGGAAATTAAAAGGCGGAAATGTATCGTTTGCTTCCAGGCCGATGTTGCCATCGCCATCTGTGTATTCAATGTCTATAAATACAATAGAATCCTTTCCTTCTCTTTTCACTTGCTCCACTTTAGACAAAGTCAAATTGGGAATAATTGAGAAATTTTGTTCCTCAATAGAGCAAGAAATTAATGAAATGAAAAACAGCAATTTAATATATCTTTGAAACATGGTTTTTGATGGTTTACAAAAATTAATAGACAACTCTAAAACAGAAGATTTTTATGATTTAGCTTTAAAAGTTTTTCATTTTCAGGCGCAAAATAATCTAGTTTACAAATCGTATATCAATTTTTTGAAAATTGATAGCACAAAAATAAGCAATATATCCGACATTCCTTTTTTGCCAATAGAATTTTTTAAAAACTTTGAAGTTAAATCTTCTGAATTTGTTCCTGAAATTATATTTGAAAGTAGTAGTACCACAAATTCAGGTGTCAGTAAGCATTTTGTAAAAAGTAAATCTATTTATAAAAACAGTTTTTGCAAATCCTTCAATTATTTTTATAAGCATTACGAAAACTATTGCCATTTGGCATTGCTTCCCTCCTACTTGGAACGCACAAATTCTTCTTTGGTTTATCAAATCAATCATTTTATAAAGCACAGTAAATTTTCTGAATCCAATTTTTTCCTTAATGAGTTTGAAGCTCTCAAAAATGTATTGGTTCAGAATGAAGAGAAAAAAATACCCACTATTTTATGGGGCGTTTCTTTTGGTCTGTTAGATTTTGTAGAAACCTATCAATTGAAACTAAAATACACCATTGTTATAGAAACAGGTGGCATGAAAGGGCGAAGAAAAGAGCTAATTAGAGAAGATTTGCACAAAAAACTAAAGGAAGGATTTGGTATCGAAAACATACAAAGCGAATATGGAATGACGGAGTTAATGTCTCAATCTTATAGTTTAAAAAACGGCCGTTTTGCTTGTCCTTTGTCTATGAAAGTTTTTGCTACAGAACTAAATGACCCTTTTAGTGATTGGATTGTTGGAAAAAACGGCTTGTTGAATATTATTGATTTAAACAATCTGCACTCATGCTGTTTTATTAAAACTTCTGATATTGGAAAGGTCTATAACGATGGGTCTTTTGAGGTTTTAGGCAGAATGGATTACAGCGAAACGAGGGGTTGCAATTTGATGGTTTTATGAAAAAAGTATTCGATTATATTTATTCGTTTTATAATGGCTATTCGAAAGGTAGCTGGCTTTTAATCGCTGTTTTTATGTCAGTGTCGGTTTTTTTAAATTATTATTTCGGTATTAATGGCAAAATATATGCGCAATCAGACTTTATTTCTTTTTTATTGTTTGCGTTAATGTATGGGCTGCATTGGTTTGGTGCATTTTTTATTTTAAAAACGATGAACCCTTTAATAACCATTAGCCTCAATAAAAAAACTTTTTTGATATTGGGTATGAGTGTTTTGAGTTTTGCTTTTAGGGCCATTGCCGATTATCACAAGCCGCTTATTGACTGTTTTTCTACCGAAGGACATTACCGTTTGAACCAATTGATTTTCAACGACTTGTTTCGTTTTCTCTATCTTTTTGTTCCCGTTTTTGTAACTTGGTTTTTATTAGACAAAAAAAAGATGCCTTTGTATGGTTTTAGTTTAAAAAAACATACTTTTAAACTCTATTTTATAATGCTTGCGTGCATGTTGCCGCTCATTATTGGCGCTAGCTTTTTGGGCGATTTTCTCTCCTATTATCCCCGATTCAAAACTATTTTATCGGAGGCTTATTCCAATGTTGACATTGTTTTGTTTGAGCTATTTTACGGCCTCGATTTTGTTGCTATCGAATTATTTTTCAGAGGGTTTTTAATTATTGGGCTTATAAAAATAACGGGTATTCATGCCATTGTGCCTATGGCTTCGTTTTATCTTTCCATCCATTATGGCAAACCTGTGGGCGAGTCTATTAGCTCTTTTTTTGGGGGCTGTTTGCTTGGTTTAATGTCTTTTCACACCCAAAGCATTGTTGGCGGCATTATGGTTCATGTTGGTATTGCTTGGATGATGGAACTTGGCGCTACAATTGGGAATTGGTTGAAAGGTTAGTAGTTGATGATTAGGACTCCGTCACTCTGATTTAGGCTGAGCCTGAAAACTTTGCAATTTTATTTAGAATCTATTTTCAATATGGAACCAAAAAGGGCGAATGCAATTCGACCATGCGGATGCGGAAAAGGGCGAATGCAATTCGCCCAAACGGATGCGGAAAAGGGCGAATGCAATTCGCCCAAACGGATGCGGAAAAGGGCGAATGCAATTCGCCCCTACAATTGTGGAATATTTTGGCTGATAAATCCATTCATTATAAATCCAAAAAACCGGGCAATTCATCAACTTTGGCATACTTTAATCTTCCCAATTTTTTTGAACTATAATAGGCATCCAAGCCGCTGCTTAATAGTGTTTCCTCTTGACTCAAATCTACAAATCCATCGATTTTAACCATATTTTCATTGATTTCTATAAATTGCAAACTTCCAATTAAAAGAATGGTCTCATTCAATGGAATGGGAATGGTTTGCTCCAACTTCATTGCTATTTTTACTATCCCTTCCTCTACAAATGGCGCTTCAAAACCTTGAATATATTCAGGTTTTAAACCAACGGATTCAAACTCAGACACGGTTGAAGGATATTTGGCAGAGGTTTGATGTGCCTGCTTAAAAAAAGAAGAGGATACATAATTGATAGTATAATATTGGGTTGCTAAAATATTAGACAAAGTATCTCTTTGCACCGTATTTGGCCTAAAAATCAGGCCCCAAAGCGGAGGATTGGCGCCAATGTGAATGAGAGAACTAAAAATGGCTAAATTTGTTTGCCCATTTTCAGATTGAGTGCCAATGAGGGCAACTTGTTTAAACCCAGCCAAAGAGTTTATGAGGGTGGCTCTGTATCTAGAGTTATATTCTTTTATATCCGAACTACTGATAATCATGTTACAGACATAACAAGCATATTAATTTTTAGTTTGAAAACAATAAGATGTATCTAAGAAAAAAAACAAAAAATTTAGACAATGAGAGCAATATAAAACTGCCTATCTTTTAAAAACAAAAAACTACTCAACCACCCAGCTATTACTAGATTTTAGGAGTTTATTAAAAGCCGTGGCTTTGTCTTCTATTTTATGCTGGATTATTTGGTCGTTTATTTCATTTTCAAATGTCTCTCTTTTTGCGTTCACATAGATAATGCCAAACGGACGAGGCAAATGGTCGGTATCAAAAAAGCGCACCAAGATGTTGGCTTTGTTCAAATCGGTTTCATCATGTATCCACAAATCATTTTCTGAAACAGCTGATAGTGAGACCACTACTGGATTTAAACCTTGGAACATAATGCCTTTAGTTTGGTTATCAAAAATAAGAGGCTTGCCGTTTTCTACAAAAATGGTATTTTGGGCTTTGGTTTCTTTATTGGTTAATGCATCAAAAGCACCATCGTTAAAAACATTACAGTTTTGATAAATCTCTACCAAAGATGTGCCTTTATGAAAATAAGCCCGTTTGTATATTTCTTGCTGGTGTTTAGGATCTCTATCAAGCGTTCTGGCTACAAAAGTGGCATTGGCACCAAGCGCCAAAGCCAATGGATTTAAAGGACTATCAGCTGTTCCCATAGGCGAAGATTTGGTTACCTGCCCATGAAAACTAGTGGGCGAAAACTGGCCTTTTGTAAGTCCGTATATTTGATTATTGAACAATAAAATATTAAGATCAGGATTTCTTCTAAGGGTGTGAATTAAATGGTTGCCACCAATGCTTAATCCATCGCCATCGCCTGTAATTACCCAAACACTTAGTTCAGGTTTAGATAATTTGACCCCAGTGGCAACTGATGTTGCCCTGCCATGAATGGAATGCAAGCCATAGGTGTTCATGTAGTACGGAAAGCGAGAGGAGCATCCAATGCCCGAAACAAAAACAAATTCATGTTTTGGGCGGCCCAATTCGGGCAATATTTTTTGAACACTTTTTAATATGGAATAATCGCCACAGCCTGGACACCATCTAACCTCTTGGTCTGTTTCTAAATCTTTGGGGGTAAAAACTGCGGGAAAAGTTTCGTTGTGCATGCGTTTTTATTATTAATAATTCATTAATTGTTTGATGCCATGTTTCAGTTCTAAAACCTGAAATGGCTGTCCTTGTATTTTGTTAATGCCTTTAGCATCTTTCAAAAATTGCTCTCTTATAATTTTAATCAATTGCCCACTATTTAATTCAGGAACAATTATATTCTCAAATGATTGAATCATTTCTTTCAAGTTTAGGGGCAAAGGGTTGATATATTTCAAATGAATTTGAGCCACATCTACACCTTCTTTTCTGAGTTCGGAAACAGCAGTGGAGATGTTTCCGAATGTGCCGCCCCAGCCAACAACCAGTGCTTTTGAATGTTCGTTGCCTTGTTCAAAAGTTTGCAAAGGCAAAAAATTGGCCACATTTTGAACTTTTTGAGCTCTTATTTTCACCATCAACTCATGGTTTGCTGCATCATAACTAATATTCCCTGTGATGTTTTCTTTCTCTAGTCCGCCCATGCGATATTCATTTTCTGCAACACCAGGCACCGCATGATTTCTTGATAAATCTTCGTTACGCTCATAAGGCAAATATTTTTTTTCTGTCGAATGGGTTACATATTTTGGTGTAATGCTAGGCAAATCCTCAAGGTTTTTAATCAACCAAGGCTCTGCTCCATTTGCAATATATCCATCGCTCAAAAACATGACGGGAACCGTGTGTTCCAAAGCAATTTTCACCGCCCAATACACAGTTTCGTAACAATCTGAAGGCGAATTGGCAGCTATCACAACAATTGGACACTCGCCATTGCGACCATACAAAGCTTGCAACAAATCTGATTGTTCAGTTTTTGTTGGTAATCCTGTGGAAGGCCCCCCCCTTTGCACATTGCAAATAACCAAAGGCAGTTCTAACATAGTGGCCAATCCAATGGCTTCTGTTTTTAAAGCAATGCCGGGACCAGAACTCGTTGTGATTCCAATTTTACCTGAATAGGAGGCGCCTATTGCAGCACAAATACCCGCTATTTCGTCTTCTGCCTGAAAACTAATGACTTCGTACCCTTTGTGTTTTGCCAACTCATGCAAAATATCAGACGCTGGCGTAATTGGATACGATCCCAAAAATAATGGCAAATCGCTTTTTATAGATGCTGCCAAAAAACCTAAAGAAGTGGCTTGATTGCCATTGATACTTCTGTAAGTTCCTTTGTCGTATTTTGCTGACGCCACCTCAAATTGGCTGTTAAACATTTCGCTTGTTTCGCCAAAATGGTAGCCGGCTTTTAAGGCTGCAATGTTTGCATTTACCAAAACCTCGTTTTTAGAAAATCTTTTTTGAATAGCGCTAATTGTATTTTCTACGTCTCTGTCGAACAACCAATACAAGATGCCTAAAATCAACATATTTTTACATCTTTCGGCTTCTTTGTTGCCAAGCCCAAAAGGCTCAACAGCTTTTTTTGCCATTTTTGTAATGTCTATTTTATATACCGTAAAATTGGCTAAACTATCGTTCTCTATTGGGTTTTCGTTTTCGGGAATGTTGGCAAGCCTTAGGTTTTTTGAATCAAATCCATCAATATTCACAATAAGAATACCATGGGGTTTCAAGAGCTTGATATTTGTTTTTAGGGCAGCTGCATTCAACGCCACCAGAACATCGTAAAAATCGCCTGGCGTTTGAATTTTTTCGCTACTAAAATGTAATTGAAACCCAGAAACACCTGGCAGCGTGCCTATTGGGGCTCTTATTTCTGCCGGAAAATCTGGGAATGTACTGATATCGTTGCCAAAAAGCGCGCTTGTTTCCGCAAAATTTGAACCGGTTAGCTGCATGCCATCGCCACTATCTCCAGCAAACTTAATGACAATATGGTCTTTTTTAACTTTGGTTTGCACTAAAGATTAATATTTTAATTTGTGAGCCGCAAAGGTAACATTTATGAACACAATTAGCGGCAAAAAAAACGATAATTTATTTTTTCAGTTCGGCTATTTTATCGCCTATTTTTTCGGCTTCGGCTCTTAGCTCGTCAGACTTGCTACGATTGATGGTTGAAAACTTAAATGATTCTTTCATCATGGTTTCATATTGCGCTTGCAAGAGTTCTAATTCTGTTTTTTTCTTAAATAATCCAAACATATATTTTTATTTTTTTATTTTTTTATTTTTTTATTAAATGATTTGAGCAGCGTGGGCTTTGGTGTTTACTTTTTCTATCATTTGCTCAATGTGCCCTTTTTCGTCTATCACAAATGTGGTGCGGGCAATGCCCATATAGGTTTTTCCATACATACTTTTTTCTACCCAAACACCGTAAGCAGTGGCCAAATCGTGGCTTTCATCCGCCAATAAGTCAAAAGGCAGTTCATATTTTGCAATAAATTTTTGATGTTTTGCTTCATTATCTGGGCTAACACCCAAAATATGGTATCCTTTTGCCAGAAAACTAGCGTAATTGTCTCTTAAATCGCAGGCTTCCGCTGTGCAACCGGGGGTGTCGTCTTTTGGATAGAAATAAAGCACTAGTTTTTTTCCTGCAAATTCGGACAAGGTTCTTAGGTTTCCGTTTTGGTCGTTGGTATTTAGGTTGGGCGCTTGGGTGCCAATGTTTAATTTTTGTGTCATGGGATGTCTATTGTTTTTAAAAATTCTGTTTTGTTTTGCTTATTATCTGTAACAATTAGTTTAATAATATGTTTTCCTTTATCAAGTTTATTGGGTATTTTTCCATAAATCATTTTGTTTTTGTATTCATACTCTAAAAGCACCCAAACATCATTGATATAAAAATCGAAATGAGAGATGCCCGATAAATTATCGTTGACAATGAAAGAAAAATACCCGTTTTTGTTTAAAGACATTGGTTTAATTGTAGGCGGAATGGTGTCTATTGTTAAATAATAAGACCCAAGCTCTTTTACCTTTGTGCTTAAATAATTGTCTTTCAATTCGCCCATAATGGCTTTTCCATTGCTCAAACAAAGTGTGTATTTATCAGCATTGCGCCTTTGGTCATTTGTTAGCAACCATTTGATTTCTGCTCGTTTATCTATTGGCACCTTGGGGCTGCCTATGGTGATAGAACTGTTTGAATTTCGGGAATAAGGCAGTTTGTAATCGCTATAAAAACTAAAAACTGGGAACAATACTTCGCAATCTTTTCCAAGAGAAATTTTGTTTTCTTTATTGCGATAGCAAATGGTTTGCGTGCGGCTGTAGCTCAAGAAACTAGATACCAGTGTCCCCTTTATTTGGTTGCCTATTATGGTTATTTTCTTTTCCTTTTTATTGCCATACATGTCTTTGGCTATGAGGGTAAAAACCACTGGCACCGAGTCGCTGACAATAAACCAACCATCTGTTTTTGATACCTGCCAAAAATCGAAGGAACAGCCATCGTCTATAAATAGTTTGTGTATTTTAGACCCATTGCTTTTGTATTTCTCATAGTCTATGTAATTGTTGAACATCCTGTTTTTATCAAAAGAAAAACGCTCTATTTGACAATGATAGAATGGTTCGTTGTTTTTAAGTATTTCAATATAATTTACCCCGTTATTATAACCCATAGAGGTTGCAAAATCCTTTAGAAAAGCCCCAAAAGCGTAGGTACCATATTTTAGATTAAAAACCGAAAGTTTGGCATTTAGCGTTATGTTTGGGTAGTGTCCGTTCTGTAATTTTGCTAGCGAATCTTTTTGATATAAAAACACAGATTGAATGGCGGGCGGCAACACATCGCGCATAAAAAGCCCAAATAGCAACGGATTTACAGGCTCTTCTGTTTTGGTGTCTCTGATTTCGAAATGGAGATGGGGACCTTGCGAACCACCTGTGTTTCCGCTATAGGCCACCATTTCTTTTTGTTTCACCTGAATTAAATCTACCTCTGGAAACAATTCTATTTCAAAAGTTTTTTTCAGGTATTGATTTTGTATAATATACCATTTTATTTTTTCTGGAAAATCGTTCAAATGGGCATAAACACTGGTGTATCCGTTTTTATGGGTGATGTATAAAGCCTTGCCATATCCCGTTGTTGAAATATTGATACGAGAAACATAGCCATCGGCAATTGCCAACACATGGCGACCAATTTGCGCATTGGTGCGAATGTCCAATCCACCATGAAAATGATTTGGGCGAAGCTCACAAAAGGTGCCAATAATTTCGTTTTTACCTTCAAAAGGCAGCACAAAATCCTTTTGCGGATAGTCTTTATTGTTTTGAGCCACCAAAAAACATTGAACAAAAGCAAATATAAACGCAAAAACAATCCTCATTTCACCTGAATATCAAACATTTGCTCGTTGTTTAAAAACCCAATTAAACGGTCGCTGATATCTACTCTAGAAACGCCTGCGGGGGTGCCTGTGAAAATCAAATCGCCTGTTTTTAATGTAAAAAACTTAGACACATAGCTTATTATTTCATCGACAGAAAAAAGCATGTCCTTGCTATTCCCTTTTTGCACAACAATTTCGTTTTTATGCAATTCAAAATCCAGGTTTTGAACCTCCAATTGTTTGAGCGGCACAAACCGACCCACCACAGCCGAATGGTCGAAAGCCTTTGCTAGCTCCCAAGGAAGGCCATTGGATTTTAGTTCTGTTTGTAAATCTCGGGCTGTAAAATCGATGCCCACTGTTACCTGCGAATAATATTTTTTGGCAAATGGAGGCGCAATGGACTTGCCTATTTTATCTATTTTAACCACCAATTCTATCTCATGGTGAATATCGTTTGAAAAACTGGGCAAATAAAAAGTTTCATTGGGTTTTAAAAGGGCGGTTTCGGGTTTTAAAAAAATAACAGGACTGTCGGGAATGTCGTTTCCCAGCTCTTGGGCATGCAAACCATAGTTTCTTCCTACACAAATAATTTTCATTTTGTGCAAATTTAGGAGTTAAAAGGTTTTTTCAAAACTTTTTTTGTCAACTAGTTTAGTAAAGACGATTGATTGTTTAATTGTTGAATGTAAATTGTAAATTGTTAATTATAAATTGTAAATTGTAAATTGTAAATTGTAATATTGTTAATTGTTAATTGTTAATTGTAAATTGTTAATTGTAAATTGTTAATTGTAAATTGTTAATTGTAAATTGTTAATTGTAAATTGTAAATTGATGAATTGTAATATTGTAATATTGTTAATTGTAATGTTGAATTTTAATTGCGCAAAAGGATGAAGATAAAATAGCAAACAATGTTTTGGTGCAAAACCAAATGCCTGTGCAGGGTAATTATAAAATAGTTTAAATCCTAAAAAAAGTATATTTTTGAGACCTATAAAAACGCTATTGAGGAGAGCATATATACAAGTTATGAGTAATTTTAAAAACTGACAAATCAAACAAATATGAACAAGATAATTTTTGCAACTCTGCTATTTTTAGCATTTACGACAACAACGTATTCACAAACATTACACCTCTATGGCGGAAAAAATCACGATGTATATTTAGGTTGTTTAAATTGTGATAAATACAATACAAATTCTATTTGGAATGCATACGGAACATATGGTTCAAAGTATAATTCAAACTCAATTTGGAATGCATATGGAACCTATGGTTCAAAATACAATTCTTACAGTCCATGGAATGCATATTCAAGTGACCCTCCTGTTGTTGTTGACAAGGAAGGAAATTTCTATGGTTACTTTACCGTAAATGCTTATAAAGACAAACGAGCAGACTTTGGTTTAGCCATGACAATTTACAAGTATTATGATTTAATAATGGACAATGTATCTAAATGGTATGACAAAATATTTGAATAAAAATAATATGAAACATAAAATAAAAAATGAAAAAAATGAAAAAAATGAAAAAGTTAACAAGTATTTCGATGATTCTTCTGAGTTCAACGATGTTTTTTTATTCCTGCAATAATACTAATTCAACTAAAAAAACAGCTAAAGTCACTAACAGCGGGAAAATAATGGTAGAAAATGGAAAAGGAGTAAAAGACACCATTAATTTTAAATGTACTGGGTGCGAAGAAAATATTAAAAATATTGAGTTGTTTAATAAAGTAATTAACGAAGCTAATTTATTAACTAAAAATACGCTAAAGTATCCTTTAAGTTTTGTTCCAAAAAGTGTAGACTTAACTGTAATTAAAGAAGATTCACTATATTATTTTGAAAACAATAAAAAAATTGAAAACGTAATCCTTGTTATTGCTAAATACGTTTATATTGCTAAAAACGCTTACGGAAATGAACTTGAAGGTGATGCCATTATTTCATTCTATATTAAAGACGATAAAGTTACAAATTTAGCAAACGAGATTAAACTAGAAAATCTGTCCTTTGATGACAAATATATAAATAGATCGTTGTATGGTTATGGCAAGATTTCTAAATACATTGAGTTTACACCAACAAAAGACAAATCAATTATTGTGAAAAGTAGTTTAAGTTGTGTTGATGAAGGTAGTTCATTTCAAATAACACTTGAAAATGATGAAGAAATAGATTTAAAAAGCTGGAATGATTTTAATTGTGATGGCACGTCATATTTTAGATGGTTTAATAAATCTCAAATTGATAAACTAAAAGCTAGTAAAATTAAATATTTATACATTTATAGTATAGGAGAATCGGTTATGGTTAGTGTGACAAAAAATGAAAGTGATTATTTTCAACAACTAATTGACTTATACAAATAAACTCACAATGCATAACAGCACCTACAAAAAATTGGCGGTTCTGTACTCCAAAGATCCCGAAGTTTCGGGATTGTTAATGGAAGTTTAGTTTTTCTAATCAATCCCTTACATACGGGTTGGTAAAAATCCCGCCACTTCTTTTAGCTGCAAACCGTCAAACTGTCTAATTACTCAAAGCAAGGCTTTGAGAATTGCATGGTTGAAAAATTTTAAAGATAAGTATCCGATTGTTTGTGTATGTTTGTGGAGTAGATAGACAGACTGCCGTTAGCGGCAACCATACCGAGACACTGCAAAACATCGGGGACAGCCGAAAACCGACAAAAGAGTACGCACCAAAAAACAAAATATAATATAGATATGGGAACCATTCTTGCACTCTTAGTACTTATTTCTGCGGCTTTATTTATCGTAGGACTTTTTTCACCAAACAAATCTCTTTTTTGGCTTAAAGCAAATCGGACACGTATAAAATCATCATTGATATATGTAGGTTTGTTTTTTGCATTTGCAATCCTTGGTAGCCAACTTTTTCCCTTTGATAAATCCAAAGAGAAAGAGCAGGAAAAAACCGCAGACAAACAGAAAAAGGAAGTTCAACAACCTCAAAATGAAAATGTAAGTGAGTGGCAATCCTTAGAAGATAAGAAAAAAGAAAAATTCATCAAGAAACACATAGAGGGGACTTGGTTACAAGTTCTTCAACTTGGACTTACCAAGGATAATTCCGAAACCCAAGTTATGGTGAATAAGAATTTCAAATCAGAATACAAAGTAAAAGGCGACTTTGTGTGCTATGAGGAGTTCATTCCTTCGGACGGCTTCTTTGATTTCCCTCACTTTGTATCTAAAAGCCAAACAGACAAAGGTTCACACGAGTATAAAACATCTTGGCAAGTAGTTAAAGACGAAGTGGTTTTAGCAACAGGCATGTCTGACCAAACCAATGAAAAGGTCTTGTATATAAGCGACAACCTATGTGTTCGTAAATTTGTTGAACCCTTAACAGGGACTGAAATGATACATTATCTTGCAAAAGTTACAAATGGCGTTATTGCAGCCTATCAACAAGAGTTCTCCGCACTAATTTTGGAAGACGCAAAAGAAGCTTATGGACTAATGCAAAAAGGCGTTTCCATTATCAATGGAGCAAATAATGTTTCAGGTTATCAAACCATTTATGACGGCTACAAAAAACTTGACTTAGTTTCCAAACTTGACAATTCAATTAATTTAGAAACCGATGAAGTATTAAAGTATATTTCATCAGTCCTAAAAGAAAAGTATCCTGCGTTTGTAAGTAATTACTCAAGCACATTTACAACTAATATTGAGCAATTAAGAAAGGATGAAGTTGATTTCTTGTTTTTTGAAAAGTATAGTCAAAAAATAGATGAAATGAAATCTCTAATAGAAATTGGTAAAGCATTTAAACAAGATAACTCCACATTAAACAAAGAAATTGCCTTACACGAAAAGGACTATAAAAAATTATATTACAGCTATTCACTTTATGGTGATATGTCGCAGACATATTTAATGGAAGCGGCAGCTAAAGATTTTATAGATGAAAACGCTAAAGACCCATCAAGCATTGACGTAATTGACGACAAGACAGGACTAATCGGAAAAACTTCTAAAGGACTTGCGTATCAAATAGTTTTTAGAGGCAAAAATTCTTTTGGTGCATTAGTAGTCAATTCTCAAAAGTTATTGCTAAAGTGGGACATGTCAAACAAAATTTATTATGTCGCAGGTGCGCTATAACATTAGAGTTTTGACCCTTGACGGAAGGAAAAAGGCAGCCGTTAACAGCAGTGCTTGTTGCACACCCACAAAAATTGGCGATTTCCCGAAGGGGTCGGGGCAGGCAGGTTAAATGGAGCTTTCTCGAAGTATCGGGACAAGTAGTGTCCCGCAGTTTACATGCGGGATTTTGTGGTGGCAGATCCCGTAAATGCGGGATGGTAAAAATTCCGCCCTTCTTTTAACTGCAAACCGTCAAACTGTCTAATTACTAAAAGCAAGGCTTTGAGAATTGCATGGTTGGAAAATTTTAAAGATAAGTATCCGATTGTTTGTGTATTTTTGTGGGGTATTTAGACGGACTGCCGTTATGCCCAATTGTAAAAAGACAGCCGACATCAACAATAAAAATAGATAAAAATGAACCCAAGAATTGAACAATTAAAAAATGCCATTGAGCCCTTAAGACAAGAGATTATTAATCATAAAGTTTATTCAAAAATCAACGACATTGAAGACCTTAAAATTTTTATGCAGTACCACATTTTTGCAGTTTGGGACTTTATGTCTTTGCTAAAAACCTTACAAAACAACTTGACTTGCACAACTGTTCCTTGGTTTCCAAAAGGTACAGCAGACACCCGACAGCTTATCAATGAAATTGTAGTAGGCGAAGAATCAGATGTAGATTTAAGTGGTCAAAGAAAAAGTCATTTTGAATTATATATAGACGCAATGAATCAATGCGGAGCAGACACTAGACAAATTGAAATGTTTATTGCAGAAATGAAATTGACTGGAAATTTTGAAAAGGCTTTTAATATTTCAAAAACACCACAACAAGCTCAAGAATTTGTTGACTTTACCTTTAAAATCATATCAAGTGAAAAAGACTATTTACAATCAGCTATATTTACTTTTGGTCGTGAGGACTTAATTCCAGGAATGTTTATTTCCATAATTAATGAAATTCATAAAAAATTTCCTAACGACATTTCAATCTTTAAATATTACATTGAAAGACATATTGAAGTTGATGGCGACCATCATAGTCATCTTGCCTTACAAATGACAGCAAATCTTTGTGGTAATAATGAGCAATTTTGGATAGAGGCAGAAGAAGCAGTAATAAAATCATTAAAGAGCAGGATAGGTTTATGGGACGGAGTTTACAAACAACTGACAGAGAGAACAACTACTGCTAACATGTAAGGCTTAAAAGCATTTCGGCATTGTGAATTGCGATTTAAGCCCTTGTTGAACGAAGCTTTGGTAGCATTGTAAACATTAAAATTTATAGTTGGAGATTGAATTAAAAACGGGTATCGTTTTTGTTGTTTTTTTTTGAAGGGTAAAAAAAGAGTAGAAAGGAAGAGAGGATCTGGTTTTGTGAGATAAAGGATTACATTTGTAGTGTTGAAAATGAATACCTTAACTAAAACTACTGGTATTTTAAAAGAAAAATGCCCCTAACAGCAGTGCTTGTTGCGCAACTGCAATAAATTAGCGGTTTCCCTAAGGGTCGGGGCAAGCAGGTTAAATGGAGTTTTCCCGAAGTATCGGGACAAGTTGTGTTCCGCAGTTTACATGCGGGATTTTGTGGTGGCAGATCCCGTTCATGCGGGACGCCAACATCTTGCAGCTGCAAAACCGTCAAACTGTCTAATTACTAAAAGCAAGGCTCTGAGAATTGCATGGTTGGAAAATTTTAAAGGTAAGTATCCGATTGTTTGTGTATTTTTGTGGAGTTTTTAGATAACTTGTCCCGATTTTTCGGGAGACTGCCGTTAAGGCAAATGTTAAAAGACAAACAACTAAATAACTAGACATATGAAAAAAGTAATATTAATTTTCAGTTTGAGTATTTTGACAATAGTTGGCAATGCTCAAATCAAGTACGACAAAGTAGGACAAATCGGAGAATTTAAATCAGATTGGGCAATTGTGCAGCTTGACAAAAAATTTGGCTTTATTAACGATAAAGGTGAAGAAGTAATCAAGCCGACTTATGACAAAATAGGAGAATTTGGAGAATTTAAATCAGATTGGGCACTTGTGCAGCTTGACAAAAAATTTGGCTTCATTAACGATAAAGGTGAAGAAGTAATCAAGCCGACTTATGACAAAATAGGAGAATTTGGAGAATTTAAATCAGATTGGGCACTTGTGCAGCTTGACAAAAAATTTGGCTTCATTAACGACAAAGGTGAAGAAGTTATCAAGCCGACTTATGACAAAATAGGAGAATTTGGAGAATTTAAATCAGATTGGGCACTTGTGCAGCTTGACAAAAAATTTGGCTTCATTAACAACAAAGGTGAAGAAGTCATCAAGCCGACTTATGACAAAATCGGACAATTTGGAGAATTTAAATCAGATTGGGCGGCCGTACTACTCAATGGAAAAAAAGGCTTTATAAACTTAGAAGGAAAATTCATATTCGATGAACAGAAGCACTTGCCATAACAGCAGTGTTTGTTGAACAACTTCAATATTATGAATTATTTTTAAATTATACATCATTACAATAAATTAAAAATGAAACATATATTAATATTATTTTTATCTTTAGTCATTATTTTCCCGAGCTGTGATGAAAATGAGGATGATAATGTAAAAGGAAGATTTATACAATTTGAAATTAAAAATGAATCAGACAAGGAAGTAACTATATTTTTATATAGAAGGAATAATGATTTGTTTAGAAATTTGAAGTTAAATTCAGGTGATTCCAGTATTTTGGATGAAGGAACAATTGGCAAAGCACCTCGCAAACCAACCTATTCACTTACGATGTCGATAGATTCAGCAATTATTGTATTTTCAGATAACAAAAAACTAACACAGACATTCGAAGATAGGGGCAATAATGATACAATAAACAACATATTAAATGGATTTTTTTATTATAATTTAAATGGCAAACTCAGATTTACATTAAAACAAAGTGACTATTTAAGAGCCAAGTAATAAGCCCAGCTTTTAATATATAAGGCTTAAAAGCATTTCGGCTTTACGAATTGCGATTTAAGCAATTGATGAACGAAGCTTTGGTAACATTGGAAATATTAAAATTTATAGTTGGAGATTGAATTAAAAACGGGTATCGTTTTTATTGTTTTTTTTTGAAGGGTAAAAAAAAAGCAGAAAGGAAGAGAGGAGATGGTTTTGTGAGATAATGGATTACATTTGTAGTGTTGAAAATGAATACCTTAACTAAAACTACTGGTATTTTAAAAGAAAAAATGCTGGTAACAGCAGTGCTTGTTGCGCAACTACAAAAAATTGGCGGTTTCCCGAAGGGTCGGGGCAGGCATATAGTGAGGAAACATCAAGGCCTTTTCGCAAAACCAATTATGAACCGGAGGCCATCCTGAATTTTACCACCAACTATCGGTTATTGGGTTTTAAAGGCAACATGCTGTGAGTAACGGTCAATCATCAGTCCAACGGCAAATATCTGCCTAGCTCTCGAAGTTGGACTTTCCGCTAGCACTTCTGCCGTATCTACAATAGAAAAAAATCATTCTTCTTAGGCTTCATCCCAAAGGGTTCAAACTTTTTTTCTTCAAATATTTTAATCTCTATTTCATACAGCATTGATAATGTATGTAAATTCTATGTTCAATTTCAAAAGCAAAAATAAGAAAGTTTTGGGATTTTTAAAACAACCCTCTTTTTAAAATGCTAGAAAAACATCATTCTGCCTAAAGTGTTTTCAATAGCAAAGAATATTAGATTTTTAAAAAAAACCTAACGCTGACAGTGCACCCAAGTGCACAAAGGCAATTGATAGCCTTGTGGGGTGGTCAAAATATTTTCGCCCCACTCTGCTTTTAGTCCAAAATGAGATTTGTATAAATTGACACCAATTGTGCCACTCAATCCCATACTGTATAAATTTAGAAGAGAGAAAAAAGATTCTTTATCTGCCAATTGAGAACAATATTGCATCAACTCATTAATCTGCTCTTCCAACACCCATTTTTCGCCCCCGGGTCCTCTCCCATAAGCTGGCGGATCAATTATTATCCCTTGAAAAAACTGACCTTTATTGGCTTGTCTTTTAACATACTTAAGTGCATCATCAACCATCCATCGAATGTCGGGCGCATTGGACAGTTGCTTGTTTTCATTGGCCCATGTAACAACATTTTTAACAGCATCTAAATGCGTAATGTCTGCCCCTGCCTTTGCCGCAACAATGCTTGCAGCACCAGTGTAGGCAAATAAGTTCAACACCTTTGGTTTGTTGCCTAATCGTTTTATTTGATTGTGAATATAATGCCAATTTTCAAATTGCTCAGGAAAAACACCTAAGTGCCCAAACGAGGTTAAAGACAACTTCATTTTAAAATCAAGGTCTTGGTAACCAATTTCCCAATTCTTGGGCATGGATTTTAAAAACTGCCACCCGCCATTATCGTTTTGCGTGTCTCTGTGGCTTTTTTTAGAATTGTCTCTTTCAAACTTTGCGTGTGCCATTTTCAACCAATCAGAATAGCTTAATTGCTTGTCCCACAATGCTTGCGGCTCTGGTCTTATTAAAATATATTGACCAAATCGTTCTAGCTTTTCAAAATTACCGCAATCAATAAGTTCATAATCTTTCCATTCTTTAGGTTCTGAAATCTCCATGTTTCTTTTATTACTTTAAAATCTAATTTAAATCGTTTAAAACATTTAAAGCTTCGTGAATATAAATATCTTTTTCAAAATTTTTATTCCAATCTTTTTTAATTTTAACCTTTAAACTATCGGTGCCCATTATATCGTTGTCCTGTTTTGCATTTAGCATTACAAATGGTTTAATTTTTTTGTACAACTCTTCATACTTTTTGTTGTCCACTTCATTTTTTCGCATCTCTTCACGGTATTCTGCTAAATTTAAAGTGAATTTGGTTTTATTGCTTTGCGCTTTCACTTTTAAAGCCACTTGTTCTATTTCATTAAAAATATCACTAGATTTAATGCGTTTGTCGCTCTTCTCTTTCGCTTTTTCTATTTTCTTTTGATTAGTTTTGTCAATTTTATAATCTGCCGCAGCAATTTTATCTGCCTCAAGCGCAAATTTACTTTCTTTTTCGCCATAACTAAGGTATTTGTATCTATCTGGAATTATTACATCGGGAATAACCCCTAGTTTCTGCGTTGTAGAGCCATTAATTCTATAAAATTTTTGTATTGTTATTTTTAATGAACCAGCCTTTCCACTATTAATCATTTGCTGAAACATATCGTCCAAATCAACAAATCTTTGCACGGTGCCTTTTCCATAAGTAGATGAACCAATAATAATAGCCCGTTTATAATCTTGCATGGCTGCTGCCAAAATTTCGGAAGCAGAAGCACTGTTTTCATTAACCATAATTGTTAGCGGCCCATCCCATAAAACACCACTTTCTTTGTCTGCTAATATTTCGGGTTTTTTACCCCTTGATTTCACTAATGTAATTGGGCCTTTGTCAATAAAAAACCCACCAATGTCCACAACATCGCTTAATGAACCGCCTCCATTATCTCTTAAATCAAGAATAATTCCTTTTACCCCATCGGCTTTCAATTTTTCTATTTCCTCTTTCACATCTCTTGAGCACGAACGGCCATTTCTGTCATTCATGTCTAAATAAAAAGAAGGCAAATTAATATAGCCATATTTTATTCTTTCGTCTTCAATAATAAGTGATTTGGCATAGCTATCTTCCATCACAACAACATCTCTTATGATAGGAATAACCATAATGGATTCATCTGGTTTTTTAACGGTCAATCTCACTTCAGTACCTTTTTTACCTCTAATTAATTGAATTGCATCGTCCATTTTCATATTGGTTACATCAACAGCTTCGCCATTGCCTTGCGCCACTTTTATAATAAAATACCCAGCTTTTAATTGTCCTTGTTTATAGCTAGGGCTACCCGGAACAATATTCATCACTTTAATTAATCCATCTTTTTCTTGCAATTGAGCACCAATGCCCTCAAGTTTACCACTCATTCTGATATCAAAATTTTCTTTGTCTTGCGGTGGAAAATAGTTGGTGTGTAAGTCAAAAATTTCAGTCAAAGTGTTGTGATACATTGTCAAACGGTCTTTTCTGTCAAATTTTTTCAATCTTTCAGTCCAATCATTTTGGGTTTTCAATACCTCATTTCTACTTTCCAACTCTAAAGTATCAAAAGATTTAATTTTAAAAACAGTGTCTTTTCTGCTTTGTGCTTTTTCTTGAACATCAAGCTTTCTGGCCAATTTTTCGAGGGTTTGTTGTTTCAAAAACTTTACCCAATAGGCTTTTAACTCAATATCAGTATTAAAAAAAGAAGCACTGTCTTCGTTTATTTCTAAAAACTCTTTTGCATTAAAATCAAACTTAGATTTCAAAATTTCTTTGTACCAATTTTCAATAACAATAATTTTTTCGGCATGAATTTTATTAACATTTTCAAAATATTCGTATTGTCCGTTTTTCAATTGGTTGTCAATATCGGTTTCATATTTGGCTAATTCTGTTATGTTTGGTTGAATAAAAAACCGTTTGCCTGCATCCAGTTTTTTGATATATTCAACGAAAAACACTTTAGAGAAAGCATCGTTTACAGCTTTGGGTTCATAATGGTAACTTTCTAAAATTTCTACCAATGCTGGCGCAATTTGCTCGTCATCTTTTGATTTTGATTGACCTTTAAAACAAAATGCTAAAGACAAAAGAACGATAGCTGGAAGGAAGTAGAATAAATATTTTATTTTTTTCATGGGGGTTGGTTAATAATTTAATGAGAAATGCGTGCCAAACTTTTTGTTTCGTGTTTATTATTTTTCATTAAAAATAAATTCACCTTGTTCAAAAACCAAATCTATTGGTATTGATTTTTTGCTTAACAAATTTAAGTCATTTTGAAGAAAGGCAGGCACATTTCCTTTTTCTTCTAAAAGTCTGTTAAAAGCTACAGCATCGCCATCGCCTTGTATTTTTAGGATTAATCCTGATAAATAGGTCATGGCGGCTTTGGTGTTTTCAGCATTTACGGTATAAAATCCGGTTTTATCATCTTTAGTAAAAGCCTTGTATTCATTAAAAACATTGAAACAAACCATGTTTGCCTTTCCATGTGCGCTTGCAGCACCAAACCTTACTGAACGAATGATTCCAGCAATGTAGGTAACATAATAATCCATTAATTCGCCTTCTGTTAATACTTTTTTATTGTGCAACTCCGTCACCATAAACAGTCCTAAAATATCTGCTTTTCCTTCTTCCAAAGGGCTGTAGTTTGCGCCAAGGGCATCTTTTACGGTTCCTTCTTTGTTAATTGTATTTTTAATACCCAAGCCATGCGCCACTTCGTGAAACATTGTGTTGGTGAAAAAAGCATTAAAAAGCACATGTTTGCGCTGCTCAGGCACAATCAATTCATTGGCAATTGGCAATAGGATATAATCAAATTTGGCTTTCATTGCATTTTTTAATTGACTTCTTCTTGTGCCTTTCTCTAATTGTAAAACTTCGTCATTTGGAAGATTTACTGCAATTGTTTTACTGCCAGAATTGCAATCGCCTGCATAAAATAATACATCGTAAGCATTCAACTGACTGCTGCTGCCTGATTTTTCAGTTTTATATTTTGCATCAACAGGCAATTTTTTTTGTAATTCGGGAAGAAAAGCAACATATTTTTCAAGTTTCTTGCTCCATTCAACATCTTTTACTAAAATGTAGGCTTCATAAGCCGTTTTAATTCCATATAATTTATCTTCATAATTTTCAATAGGTCCTATTATTATGTCAAACCTATTAGATTTCATATCTAACCAAAGCCTATCGCTTGCATCGTATTCATTATTAAATAACGCTTGGGCTCTTGATTTCAAAAAAGAACTAAATTCTTTATCAGTAAAAGAAAACATATCGGAAGCCATATTTAAAAATTGAAAAGCTTGACCTAACTGAACATTATATGCTTCGTTATATGGAATCACTGTAAGCTGATTATTTTCTCTTACTAAAATAGTGTAAGGACTGTTTTTTCTTTCATCTTGAAGACTGTCAAATTCTGACTGTCTCATATTAACAGGATAAAAATTTGCACCCAACGGTTTTTCTCCTATTCCTTTTATGAAGGGCAGGTTATTATTCAATCTATCCCAAGGGCCATAATTTATTTTCATGTAAGTTAATAAATTAAAATCTGTGATAGTATCTGTTAAAGGATTTCCAGCGTAAGCTTGTATTTTAAAAATCTCGTCTATTTGTTCGGCTGCACGAATCAAACAACGAATACCTTCTATTTCCATTGGTGTTAAATCGGGAAGATCCATAGACAATTTGACCGATTTGTATGCACTTACTTTTTTTGCTACTTCTGATGATGAGAATTGACCGTTCATATATGTGAAAACACTAAACGCCAAAATCAACAAACTGTTTTTTATCATGGCAACAAATTTAATTAAAATGAATGAAAATTCAATCTTTATTCATCCTAAAAATAAATCAATTAACTTTTCGATATATTTAAGGCGTTGGTGCAATGGTTAATTGAAAATTGAAAATTGAAAATTATGAATGATGAATTGTGAATTGTGAATTGTGAATGGCTTAGCACTTGATAGCTGTTTTGATAAAATGCTTAAAAAGAAATTTTGCCTGTAATCTATAATTAACAAACAAACTAGATTTATTCTTTTAGGAAACTGCCTCTTAAAATAAAATTGTTTTGCTCGATTTCAATAAAATACAATCCTGTTTTTAGGTTTTCAATTTGGATAGAATTTTCAAAATTACCGCTTTGTTGCAATTGCCCTATTGAGTTATAAATTTTATATGGCCCCCTTTCAATTCCATTGACTTGAATACTATTTGAGACTGGATTGGGAAATACTACAAACGAAGAAAAATCAATAGCAGTCAAACTATTTCTTTTTAGAAGACTGTCAAATTCACATGTTGCTTGCACATTTCTTGGTTCAAACCCATTAAACGAATTGTCCCAAAAAATCAAACTATCGTTTTTGCAAATGGCTTTTAATTTTGGAGTATTTATGAATTGTAAATCATATCGCAGCCAAGCAAGCTTTTTTTCGCCCAATCCTCTAACCCAAACAATTGGATTAGATGTGTATAAAGATTTTAAATACCAATGTTTATAAGCCTTATTGTCATTCAACAAAATCAATTTAACAGAATCTACAAACATGGTATCGATGCCCATTGTTCTTTTAAAAAAGAAAGTGTCGCCAGCATTCAAATCGTAATTATAGTACAAAACACTGTCTTTTCCATTAAAATAATATATCAAATTATTGTTTTCTGCAATAGTTTCTGTATTAAAAGTATATCTATTTGATAAAGGATTTATTTTTTGTATTTTTTCAATAGATACCTTTTCGCCTCCTGTATTGTTGTTAAATGTTAAATATAAAAACCTTGCATTGTCAATGATATTTTGAGATTGAATACTTGTGGCAAACGCCAATAAACTAATGATGAATAATAATTTTATGGGTTTCATGGTGATAAATGTTTGAGTTTGATATTTTGATTAGATAAGGGTAATTAGACCAGAAATACAAAATATTTTTTTACCTTTCGGTTTTACAAACTAAATGCTTTTATTTTAATAAAACAAATTTATTTTAATTTGTATATTTTAGCAATTATCAATTCACCTTGCAAATGCTATTGGGACAATGCAACAAATTAATTCCAACAATAACAATTCAGCATTGATCATTAAATATTTATCATTAACCACTTATCCATTTATCATTATCCATTTATCATTAACCACTTATCATTAACCATTTATCATTAACCATTTATCATTAACCATTTATCATTAACCATTGATCATTAACCATTGATCATTAACCATTGATCATCAACTCTCCCACTACCTCAAAAGCGTTACGGTTCCCTTATGGTACTCAACATTTTTATGGTTTTTATTTTTATAAGTAATTTTGAATTTATAAAGATAAACGCCTTCTGGACAATTTTTGTTTTTATATGTGCCATCCCAGACTGGACTGGTTCCGCTATCATTAAAAACTTTTTCTCCCCATCGGTCATAAATTTCGAGCTCAATATGAATAATGCCACTTCCTGAAATTTTGAACACTTCGTTTTTATCATTTTCATTTGGACTAAAGGCATTGGGAATATAAAAACTACCACAAACTAAATTTCCCAAAACGGGAGTAATTGTTAATGTATCGGCACAGCCCCATTGATTGGATGCAATAACTGTTCTTGGGTTATTGTTTTTTAACTCTATAGGATTGGCGGTTAAATTATCGGGCAACCAAGAATAAAACAATGTATCTGGAAAGACTTTTTGTATGGTTCTATCATCACAAAGTGTGTCTGTTTGAATAACATTGATTTGTGGAAAATTATGCCCAAACACATAGACTGTGTCGTTTGCGATACTATCAGAAACCACTATCATATATTTGTTTTTATCTACTTTTAACAAAAGTGTTTCATTCACAACTTGAACAGCCTCTCCATCCAAATACCATTTCAAAGATTTGGAAGAATGGCTTTTTATTGAAACAAGGTTTCCCAAACAAACATTGGTGTCATTGGGCAAAAGCTGGTCTGGATAAGGTTGCAAATTGAAGTTATCAAGCAAGAAACCATGCTCTAGACTAGAGTACCTCAAATGTCTAGGGTAATCGGGCAAATATGGCGGATAAATTTCATAACATTTAGTTGTCTTAGAATAAATATGATTGGTTTTTACATCGCCAAAATAACCAAATACAAGATATTGATATGCACTGTCTGCAACAAAGTATTTAGTTACATTTTTCCATGTTGAAGACTGAAATGGTTCTAGAGGCAATTGGGGTTTAAAATTGGTTTTAAAAGTAACGGGATCTTGAATATAGTTGGGTTGATTAACCGTAAAACCAAAGCCAAACATCTTGGTTTGAGTATAATCTATTTTATCGAATGAGCAATAATCAGGGCCACTGTTATAAACCCCGACAAAATTTTTAAAATCAAAATCAAATTGATAAATTTTACCTTTAACTAATGGTTTTTTTAATTTCATATAAATTACTGTTCGATACTGGTTATTATAAAATGGGGTTACGGTATCAAATACATACCCCAACCCAATAAATGTCTCTCCTTTTATTGGAATTTCATCTGTTAAAAAATGGTTTTTTAGATATTGAGGATAACACGCTTTGTAAGAAACTGGCCAATGTCCAAAACTAGGCCAAATTCTAAATTGTTGATTTTCGTCTTTTTTAAATACCCATCTACAATAATTTATATTTTTAAGAGTCGTAATTATTCTTTGTTCGTTTAAGTAGTTTTTTGTCAAATACTCTCTACATAACACACTATCTTTATTCAGAAACTCTGTTACATATCTACTGGTATCCCATTGTTCAAAATCGCCATTAAAAATTAAATTACCTGTTTGTGCCTGGGTTTTTAGCCCAAGCACAAATATGGCAATCACAAAGATGAACTTATTGTTCATGGATAAATTTAATCGATTTTTTACTTGTATTGGTTTCTAAAATCAAAACATAAACACCCGAAGAAAAATCAGACAAACTAATAATTAGTTGGTTGTTGTCTAGTGATTTTTTATTAAAAACTATTTGACCTAAAGTATTAATTATAGAATAACTAACAACTTTTTGGTTCGTCTCAAGTATTGAAATACTTAATGAATTAGCTTGTTTAATAATATTTATATCTTCAAATATACCATCTGTTTCTTCATTTTTATTTTGAATTACTCTATCAAGTGCATTTTCATATAACGAAATATTCTTTTCATCATAAGATTCATCAAACTGCCCTTCTTGTCCATCATCATTTAATTCGCCATCGGGCAAATCTCTTACTCTGTTATTTGGATTGTTAGCATCACAACTACCACGATAACAAGCTATGTCTCCAGGGTCTAAAACATCATACAAAACCCCTTCATCGTTATTGGAGGTCCATCTAAGGGTTGTTGAAAAGGGGGGTAGATATTGCTTAAATTCAATTTTAAGAGGATTGACTGTAACAATTGTTCCTGCTTTAAATTTTAAATTTGTTGGCTTTAACCCAGATGGAGATTGCGCAGATCCTTTCATTTTTTCAAACATTGGTTTACATTGATTTGTATTATACAGATAACACAAACTTCTGATTTTACCTCCTTTGAATAAACTACTTAGTCTAAATTCATCTGTTGTCTCCTCAACATAAACATCATATTTTAGAAAATCATAATGAGAAGTATTTAAGCCAACTTGCGAAATATTATTAGCATTAGGAGCAGAACTTAATGCCAAAAACACAGAATCACAATTACAAATATTAGTAATTTGAGGTTGAATGCCTCCACTTGTTGAACACCAAGAATATGGCAACGGCAATTGAATATTATTATTCTCATTATTTTCCCCTTCACTTTTTCCCTTAAAACCAGACTGACCACCATAACCTGCTTTGCCTGGTTTTTTTTGAGTTACCATGTTTAAGGCAGCTAAACCACTAAATGTTCCTGATGAGTTTATGAAATTGAACCCACTTTTTAAATACAAAGATAATGAACCAGGATTTCCACCATTGCTTCCATAGCCACCTTGCGCTCCATTTCCTGCTTCTCCTGGTGCTCCGTTGCCTCCATTTAAATATATTGTTGACCCTAAGGCTGTTCCATTTCCGCCAATGCCTCCATTTCCTCCATTTCCGCCTTTGCTCCCATTTTTCCCGTTTTCACCATTGCCACCATTAATATAAAATAGTTTTTTAACATCAGAATATATATGACCAAGCTCAAATATAACTTGTGAGGCTCTAATCAAAATAATTCCTCCACCTGCTGCACCTTTTCCAACATTACCTCCTTTACCTCCGCTGCCTCCAACAGCTCCATTTGTTCCTAAGTTTCCCGAATAGGATAACCCACCAGATCCTCCGTGTCCTCCTCCTTCAGCACCAAAACCAGATTTCTGACCAGTTTTATAATATCCTGCCTCTCCCATTATTGGTCGTATATAGGGATTGGTATGAGTTATTCCGTATTTTATTCTAATTGTACCTGATGTATTGCTGCCAACTGAAAAATTAGTGGTTTTGGGGTCGCCACCCGTTCCATAGGCTCCGTTAACTATCGTTAAACCGTTTGAATTAGGACAAATTGGTCTTACAATTTTATACTTATTTGTAATAGTTGTATTATTTAAAACATTATCCCCTAATGAGCCATTTCCTCCAGTAGCCCAAGTAACATTTTCTGGTCTATATCCTTTTGCTGCCGCATCAAAATAACCTGACTTTAGATTTAAGATTCCAGTTCTCAATGCTAGAACACCACCCGTATATCCATCATAAGGATTACATCTTACAATACCTCCTCTTAAAAAAACAGAATAATAAATTGGAATTCTAACTATTTGCACTCTTGCAATGGATGGATTAGCTAATTCAAAATAATTAGCCAATCCTACATTTTGATTATCGACATCAATAGTAATTGTACCTAAATTATTTACTGCGTTGCTAATCCAAACTTCGGCAATGTGTCCATTGGTATTGTCGCCATTATTACTCCCATTACTTGAAATGGGTTGAGACAATTTATTTTGAATTATAAAGAACCTATATTTATCATTTGAAGATTTCATAGATTCAATATCAGAAAATAATTTAAATTTCCCATATCTATACTGCATTGCATTTAAAGTTAATCTCAATCCACCTTGTATATTTGAGATTGATACAACACTTGCTCTGTCTTCATCAGTTATTAATTCGTCTCCTTCATTTAATGTCAAACTATTTCCATCAGGTGTAAAAAAATATTGATTAATGTTTGATGGCAAATAAAAGCCTGTCATCCATGGAAATGAATTTTGTTGTCCATAACTTGTTTGAATTCCGACCCACATAATGACGAGAAAACAAAAAACTTTAACTAATTTTGACTGCTGACTGCTGACTGCTGACTGCTGAAAGCCTTGACTGGTGCTGAATGTTAGACATTGGCACACTTTTTGACGGGGTTTGTAATGCTTTTTTCATATTTTTTTACCTTTCGGTTTTACAAACTAAATGCTTTTATTTTAATAAAACAAATTTATTTTAATTTGTATAAATACAAAAGGAACTTAACGCAAAGCAAAGAGAAAAAAAACTTTACTATCTAAAAAAAAGGCAAGGCTTTGCCTTTAACCCCCACCACTAAAAAACCATTCAAACCAAAAGCGCTCGAATTATTTTAACACTGCGCGCGAAATAACCAGTTTTTGAATTTCTGAAGTGCCCTCGCCTATTGTGCAAAGCTTGCTGTCTCTGAAAAATTTCTCAACCGGAAAATCTTTTGTATAGCCATAGCCACCAAATATTTGAATGGCATCTGTGGCCACTTTCACACAAACTTCGCTTGCATAATATTTTGCTATAGCTGAAACTTTGGTTACATCTTGTTTAGTGTTTTTTAAATACGAGGCTTCATTTATCAACAATTCTGATGCTTCTATTTGCATGGCCATGTCGGCTAGTTTAAATCCTATGGCTTGAAATTCTGAAATTGGTTTTCCAAACTGTTCTCTTTCTTTCGAATATTGCAAAGCTGCTTCGTAAGCACCTTTAGCAATGCCTAATGACAAAGCTGCAATAGAGATTCTTCCTCCATCCAAAATTTTCATGGCTTGGATAAATCCCTCGCCCACTTCGCCCAAAATATTTTCTGATGAAACCCTACAGTCTTCAAATATCATTTCTGCGGTTTCGCTGGCACGCATGCCCAATTTATTTTCTTTTTTACCTGCTTTAAAACCAGGGGTGCCTCGTTCAACAACAAAAGCCGTAATGCCACGAGAGTCTAACAAATCGCCTGTGCGAGCCAAAACAACCGCCACATTACCTGAAATACCATGTGTTATCCAATTTTTAGCACCATTCAAAACCCACTCATCGCCATCTTTTTTGGCTGTTACTTGCATGCGCAAAGCATCGCTTCCTGTGTTGGCCTCTGTTAGTCCCCAAGCACCAATCCATTCGCCACTTGCCAATTTTGGCAACCATTTTTTCTTTTGCATTTCGTTTCCAAATTGCATAATATGTCCTGTGCAAAGGCTATTGTGGGCCGCCAAACTTAATCCTATTGAACTACAAACTTTTGTAATTTCTACTATTGCATCTACATATTCAAAATATCCCATACCAGCACCGCCATATTCCTCAGGCACTAAAATTCCCATAAGGCCCAATTTTCCCATTTCATGAAAAACATGCGAAGGAAACTCTTGCGACTCGTCCCATTCCATTACAAATGGTCTTATGTTTTTTTCAGCAAAATCTTTACACATTTGCTTTATCATTGTTTGGTTTTCTGAAACTTGAAAATTCATACTTTATTTATAAAAAATGCGAAAATATGACTTAAAAATGAGGATTTAAAGAATATTCGATAAAAAACTTTGGATATTATTAAGATTCAATTTAACAGAATAAATATTATTAATTTCCTTAATTTGAATCCATTGATTTTCAAATCAATAAGACAAATTCTTTTATTTCAAAACTCTTATTGATTTATTGAAGAAAAAATGAATCTTTTTAGTTTAAAACGGGCAAATAAAAATAAACAAGTAAAAAAAAATAATTTGTTTGCGGCCTATTGTTTTTAATAACCAAACAGTTTTAGTGAAATTATTTGTTGCATTTGTATATGGTTTCTATATTTTAGCCTTGGCTTACGCTCCTTGTTGGGACGGGAGCCATTGCGAGAAATAAATGCACAATTATGAAAAATAATACCGAATATGCTTTCAATATAGTCCAAACACAGCTGCGCTTGATTGTTCTATTTTCAGGCTATATCTCCGTTCAAGAAAATGTACTTTTTTATTTTATAAAAAACAATTTCTAAGGCGGAGCTGGGTGGCATTTAAAATAGTTTGGACTATTTTAAAATTAGAATTGGTATAAGTTATCAAGAACAAGATTTTATATTTAACATGAAAGATAAAATGCCTGCCAAAAATGATTCAAAACAGACTGATAAAACGATTACATTCAAAAAAATCCTTGTGATGAAAGGCAGCAGGGATTTGGGATATTCTCAAATAATACCGAATATGCTTTCAATATAGTCCAATCACCGCTGCGCTTGATTGTCCTATTTTCAAGCTATATCTCCGCTCAAGAAATTGTATTTTTTTATTTTATAAAAAAGAATTTCTAAGGCGGAGCTGGCTGGCATTTACTATTCTAAAATAGTTTGGACTATTTTAAAATTAGAATTGGTATAACATTGCTTAAAGAAATTCCTGCAAATAGCAAAATAGTGTCAAAAGGGGCTTTTTTCATACTTGCAAAAATAACCAATCAAGGCGAAGCACACTCGCATTGATGAAAGATAATATAGGTCTAACTAAAACTTCAGATAAGATGAAAATTTCTCTAACTCTTGCTCTTGAATAACTTGGGTTTTCAATAAATCTTGGGGTTTAGAAAACAAGCCATGTTGATTGCGGTAATTTACAATAATTTCTGCCATCCTTTTTTTGATATATGGATGTTGCGACAACTCAGAAATGGTTGCAGTATTAATATTAATCAATTTAATTTGGGATAAATCCAAAGTAATTTTAGGCAATATTTTTTCTAAGACTTCAGGTTTCAAGCCATAAACTTCGCTCAGTTGTGAAAGGGAATTAAAACCACCTAATTTTTCTCGATAAAGAACAATTCTAGCTGAGAGGATGTTTCCAATACCCGGCAAACGGTTAAAAAGAGCCGTATCCGCTGAGTTTATGTCAATCAGCGCAGGTTTTTGATAGACAGGTTTTTCGTAAGTGCTTTTGGTGTATATATTTTGTTTGGGAATAACAGTTTCAGGCAATTGAATAAAAGCATACAGTGATTTTACCAAAACTGTATCAATACTATAAATTTTAGCTAAATCTTTTTTCGTCCTGAAAACAAATCCTTTTGTTCTTGCATTGATTATTTTATTTGCAGTATAAGATTTAAACCCAAGCTTTAATAAATTTTCATAACTAACATCATTGGGGTTAAAGTCAAATTGAGAATAACTTTTATAATATTTTTTTTCTTCATTTTTAAACTTAGTCCTTCGCTCCTCAACAAGATTGCTGTTATTTTTAAACGCCATAAAATCAGTTTTGTCATATTTATGAGGTTTAAACATAATTGGAAAAGCTATAATACAAATGACAGCAACAACTAAAAGAAAAAAGACATTTCTTTCTGCTTTTGAGAAATTAAAATAATCTCTGTAAAACTTAAGAAATGTCTTTTTAAAGGACATGGTTTTAATTAAATAAAATTAGAATTAATTATGCAAGAGCCACATTAACAAGGTCTTCCTTTTTATATTTTCCTGCCTCAAGGTTTTGTTTAATTTCTTTAAAAGCCGTGATGGTTCTTTCCACCTCAGCCAAAGTATGCGCAGCAGTAGGAATTAATCTAAGAATAAGAATACCCTTTGGAATAACAGGATATACCACAATGGAACAAAATATGTTGTAATTTTCTCTTAAATCAAATGTTAAGTGGGTAGATTCCGCAACCGTGCAGCTTAGGATAACGGGAGTAACGGGCGTTGTAGTTGTGCCTATGTTAAAACCAGCATTTTTTAATCCAAATTGTAGTGCATTTACATTTTCCCACAATTTTTCTTTCAGTTGTGGTTGGGTTCTAATTAAATCCAATCTTTTTAAAGCACCAACAACCAAAGGCATTGGTAAAGATTTGGCATATATTTGCGAACGCAAGTTGTATCTAAGATAATCTAAAATAGCTTTTGGGCCAGCTACAAAAGCACCAATACTCGCCATTGATTTTGCAAAGGTAGAAAAAATCAAATCAATATCATTGGTTAAATTTTGTTCTTCGGCAGTTCCGGCACCAGTTTTTCCCATTGTTCCAAAACCATGGGCATCATCAACAAACATTCTGAAATTATATTTTTGTTTTAGTGCAACAATTCCCTTTAAATCGCCTTGATTACCGCTCATCCCAAAAACACCTTCTGTGATTAAGAAAATACCACCACCAGTTTTTTCAACCAATCTGGTAGCGCGTTGCAGTTGTTTTTCGCAGCTTTCCAAATCATTGTGTTTAAATTGAAAACGATGGCCTTGGTGCAAACGAACCCCGTCAACAATGCAAGCATGAGATTCTGCATCATAAACAATTACATCGTGTCTATCAACCATTGCATCAATAATTGACAAAACGCCTTGGTATCCAAAATTCAAAAGGATTGAATCTTCTTTTGCCATAAAAGCAGCCAACTCTCGCTCAAGTTGTTCGTGTGGATTACTATTTCCACTCATCATTCGAGCGCCCATTGGATATGCCATTCCGTATTGTGCAGCAGCGTCAGCATCAGCTTTTCTTACCTCAGGGTGATTGGCCAAGCCAAGATAGTTATTTAAGCTCCAATTAAGCCTTTCTTTTCCGTTGAAAACCATATTAGGACCAAGTTCTCCTTCAAGTTTTGGAAATGTAAAATAGCCATGCGCTTCTTTAATGTGGGCACCTAAGGGACCCATGTTTTTAATTACTTTTTCAAATATATCTGACATTGTGAAATTTTAAATTATGTAGTGCAAAATTACAAAAAATAATTAATAAAAAAAGCCCCCGTTTCCGGAGGCTGTTAAAATTATTTATTTTTATTTTTAATATTTTGTTAAACTAAAGAATTGACATGCATGGTTAAACTTGACTTCAAGTTTGCCGCTTTGTTTTTGTGGATGATGTTTCTTTTAGCTAGTTTATCTAGTTTACTAATTGTCTCAGATAGCAATGTTAAGGCTTCAACTTTATCTGAACTTGTTCTTAGTTTTTTAACTAAATTACGCGCAGTTTTATGTTGATAACGATTTCTTTCGTTTTTAACCTCAGTTTGTCTGATTCTTTTGATTGATGATTTATGATTTGCCATTTTCTCTAAAAAAGGACTGCAAAAATAGTATTATTTATTAGAAATACAAATTATTTTAGACTTTTTTATTCTTTTATTATAACAAACGACTGATGACCTGTCAGAACAAGACTATAAACACCTGATTTAATGTCTGTTACATCCAAATAGTTTTCAAAATCTTCTGTCATTTTAAATGTTTTTATTAATCTTCCACTAAAGTCATACATCTTTAAATCGCTATTTTTAACATTTTCGGTAGTTTCAATATTTAAAAACCCTTGGTTTGGATTGGGATAATACTTGAAATTTTTGGACAATACATTTTTCAAACTACTTGTTTCTATGCTAATAGGAATAACTGTGGAATCTTTACAACCGTTGGCAAGAGCAGTTAAAATCAATTTTACATTATAAGTGCCTGCCGTTTGAAAACGGTGCGTTACTGTGCCTTGATTGCTGGTAAACCCATCGCTGAAAACCCATTTTATTGAGCTACTTCCTGCATTTATTGGCGAAACCCGCACTTGCTGCCAAGTTAAAATCTCGAAAGAAAATCCTGAAAATGGAGCTGCCCTAACTAGTGGCTGGGCATTTAATCGTTGGCCTTTACAACCCATATATTCGCCTTGAGCAAAGTATTTTTTAGCCGAATTAATTGAAGGAGAAACGAATAATTTTCCGGCACCTAAAACAGTTTGCGATGTGTCGGAATCAAACCAAGAAATGACGCCCTGTCCGCTGCTAACAACTCTAAATTTAGCGGAGTTTTTTGCGCAAATTGTATCACCCCATATTTTTGTAATTATAGGAGGCGCATTAACGATTTGGGTTAGTTTTTGTTTTGTAGGGTTAACACAAATACCATTCGTAGCTAACACAAAATAGTCTGTATTCATTGATGGTTTCACTCTCAAGGTATTTCCCATTCCTAATAGGTTTCCTCCGCTGTTTGCATCAAACCATTCAATTGTTCCTTTGTTTGTATTTTGAACTAAAATTGCAGAATCTCCATTACAAATAGGCCCCAATGTTTGGGTTGTAAAGCTAGGCGCATCATTTACTGTTACTGTTACAAATTCTCTTGAACTGCCACAAACACCGTTGAAGGCATCTGCATAAAAAAAGAATGAACCAGGTGCCGTTGGGGTAAATGAGATAGTAGAATTAGTGCTGATGGGACTGCCTCCGCTAGCTGCATTGTACCATCTTGTTGTTAATCCGCTGCCCACCGTGGCTTTTAGCGTCAATGCGCTAGAACCACTTAAACATACATTGGTATCATTAGACATGACAGGGGCTTGTGGCGCAAAACTATTGCCAACATTTACTTTAATTTCTTTTCGTGGCGAAAATTTACAACCAAAATTATTAGCTTCAACATAAAAAGAAGTTGTATTGCTTAAAACAGAGGTTTGATATTTTGTTCCTGTAAAAAACGGGGTTAAATCATTGATATTATTAAACCATAAAATATTACCAAAATCGGAACTTGCGGTTAAATTTGCTTTTGAACCAGAGCAAACAGAATCGTCTTTTGTGGTTAAAAAACTAGGATAATCATTGGCTTTCAAAACAAACATTTGGACTCCGCTCAAGCAGGTTTTGTTTTTCGCTCTCACATAAAAAGTGTCGTTTTTCGAAACATTTTTAAAAGTATAATCTTTTCCTGTAAAAAAAGGAGTACTATTTGGTGTTTTCAACCATTCATAAACCACGCCTAAATCATTAGAACTGGCGGTATATTTAACACTATCGCCTTTGCAAACATTGACAAGTCCTGCAATTGAAGGCGTTTCTGGTCTGAATTCTAAATCTTTTATAATTGTATCTGAACATCCATTATTGTTTACACCTCTGTATCCGTATATAGTAGAAATTAATCTCACCTGCAAATTTTGACGGTTTGTGTATTTTGTTCCAATGTTAACTTGGTTAAAGTTTTGAAACTGATTGACCCCTAAATTCCAATTATGACAAATATACCCTAAATTGAAATATTCATAACGGTTATACACCCTAGAACCACTTACGGTTTTCAAATATTGATTTGCAAATTTTACTGAATCTTGTAAATTATAGCAATTAGAAACAATTTTAAAATCAGCGCCTAAATCATATTTCACATGAGGCTGAAGCAAAATGTCGCAATCAAAACGCACACCACCGATATTCAAATTTCTACCGTTATACCAAAGCCCACTTACAGAACCACAATTCAAATTATGGCCTCTTCCGTTGCCTGCCGAATAACTATTTGTAACAATACCCGCAGAAAGACCAACACTGTCAGTTTCCACAGTAAGAATATAATTGCTAGACAAAGACAATGGCTTGAAGGTTGCATGTTTTTCTATCCTTGACAAAACCCCGCCTGCAAAAGTAGAATCTATCGTTATTGTATCACTTCGCAATGGCGAACCTGTTGGCAAACTATCGTTTCCGGCATTGTAAACATTGCAAATTAACCGCATTCTTTTTTTGGATGGGGGCGAGCCAATAACAAAAGCATAAAAACTAAATCCATTTAAAGTAATTGGTTGCGGACATTCATACAATTGCCCCAAACTGCTTCCTTTTGTAACCGAAACTGTAAAATATGCTGTTCCTCTATATCGCGCAAACTCAACAGTGTCAACGCCACATTTTCGTGGATTAGAAACGCTCCTTTTGGAAGGCGTAAACTGTGAAACCTCGTGTTTTTTAAGGTCGTCAATTATCTTTACATCAACCGCTTTCAGTTGCCCCTGCAATTGGTTGTTGAATAAAAAGAGAAGGCAAATAATAAATGCGTAGTTTTTTTTCATGTTAATAAAATATTTAGCGAAAATAAAGTATTTTTCTAAAACTAAAAATATTATTTTTAATTTCTTTCCAAATATTCTAAAACTTCGCTGACTTGAATAAGCGAAACACAAGGACTTTCGGGTCTTACACAATGAATTTGATTGCATGGATTACAATCTAAAACATAATGAAATACTTTGGTTTTTTCTGAAAAAGGATAAAAAACAACTGGCACGCCTGGGCCATAAAGCCCAACAATCGGCACATTGAAACAAGATGCAATATGAATTGGTCCACTTTCATTTCCAATAAATAAATTGGCTTTAGACATTAAAACAGAAAGCTGCGCCAAACTAAATCCATCTGAAAACGAAACAGAATCATTTTTCATAAAATGTTGGACTAATTGAATATCCTTTTCCTCGCTTTTTGTGCCAATAAAAACAATTTTCATGGTTTTTTTTTCTGCTAAATAATCTGCAACAATAGCAAACCTATCTAAATTCCATTGCCTTAATATTCTTCTTGCCCCAACATGAAAAACAGCAAAATTTTGCAAGTCATTTTTTAAAATAAATTGTTCAACAATTGTTTCATCAGTTTTAGAAAAATACAATTTAGGTTGAATATTTATTTGACGACTTAAAATGGGCTTGATTATTAGATAATTGGTTTCAATTTCGTGCAATTGCTGCCCCTTGTTTTTCAAACGAACCTCTGCCCTACTTAATCTTACACATCCAATATTTAATAGTGCTTTAAACAATGTTTGCCAAGTGCCTCGCATTTCTATAATGGCATCAAACTTACGAAAGCTAAAATTTGAATGCTCCAAAACACAATCTAAATTGGGGTCATTTTTAATTAATGGAATAACAAAAGACTTACAAACTAAAGTGATTTTTGCCTCTGGAAATTCATTTTTTAGTAATTGAAAAATATGGCTACTAACCGCCATATCGCCTATTTCATCTAATTTTATTATCAGAATTTCTTTTAAGTTTTCTTGTGTTCTTTGTTTAAAAAACAATTTATTTGCCAAAATATTGGCTAAAAACAACAATTGTTCATTACTAGGCAGTTTTAAACGCATGGATATAAAATAATATTTGACGGCACAGCATCTGTTTCAATTTTGGGCATTTGAATATTCACAACGAAAAGACCATCTTTTATCTCATTGTCTATAAAAACCAATTCTGTTATTGTATTATGGTTAAAATCAACATCCTTAAACCATGTTTTATGCGACAACAATTTTCCCCCATCGCTTTCCTTGTCAATACTTGGCAAATCTGTTACAATGTGTTTAAACCCTTTTTCCTTTAATACCAAAATGGCTTCGGGCGAAATAAATGGAGGATTGGTATCTGAATAATCCTTATTTAACTTAAAGCTATCATTGGGCAGCGTTCTTAGAATTATAACTTCGGCTTGTTCTTTGTTTTGAATTTCTAAAATTTGTTCCCTGGTGATGCAAAATTCATTATTGTTTTCCGTTGGCACAAAACTTTTGAGCAAGCCCAATTGAAAGATTGGCATTTTAATATCAAGCATTGTGAAGGAAACTGGGTAAACATGCAATGCACATTCTGTATGTGTGCCACTTGCGTGTGGATAGAACGAAATTTTTTCACAATTCACGCTGCCGCCATTGCTCAAATTCCCAGAAAAAGCATCGTTTTCAAAGTATTGAAACAATGGATTGTCTAAAAAATAACAATTTACATTTCCGCTTTTTTTGATGGGAATCGTAATATTTAAACCATTTTGGGTATCAAAAGAGTACTTGTTTTTTTGATGTTCGAAATCTATTGTCATTTTTGAAGCGAAAATAAACAAAAAACTTACAATTTAAGTGTTATTTTTGAATCTTTAATTCAGTGAACTCCTACAAGCTAAAAAAATACATAAAAATCACCCTTTTATTTTTGGCAATTTCTATTGGCGTTTTTTCTTTGTATTACTCAAATAGCATGGTTAAAAAGCTGTCAAATGAAGAACGAAAAAAAATTAGTTTGTGGGCCAATGCACAGCAGCAAATTATCAATGCTGAAACAGAACGAGAACTAAATTTCTATCTGCAAATAATAGAATCCAACACAACAATACCTGTTATATTAATTAATCAAAACAAGATAATTGACCATCGCAATTTAGATTCATCAACAGGCAAATCGAAAAAGAAAGTGGCTGCTTTTTTTGAAAAAATAAAAACAATAAATGAGCCAATACCAATAAAAATATCCGAAAATGACATTCAATATGTTTATTATGACGACTCTAGCACGCTGAAACAATTAAGAACCTATCCTATTTATCAATTGGGAATTGTTGGCTTATTTATAGCAGTTAGTTATTTTGCATTTAGTTATAGTAGAAAATCGGAACAAAACCAGGTTTGGGTTGGCTTGGCCAAAGAAACAGCGCATCAATTGGGCACACCAATGAGTTCTTTAATGGGTTGGGTTGACTTAATAGAATCTGACATTCAATTTGCCAATGAATCTTCTTTTATAGAAATGAGAAAAGACCTTGAACGGCTGAAAATCATCACCGATAGGTTTTCTAAAATTGGAGCTGTTCCTATTCTTGCAGCAACAAACATTAGCGAACAACTTAAAATTGCAGTTGATTACATAAAGACAAGGGCCGCAGACGAAGTTGTTTTTGAATATATAAAAATAGAAGACAACCTAATTGCAGAAATAAATGTTCCTTTGTTTGATTGGGTAATCGAAAATATTTGCAAAAATGCAATAGATGCAATGGCCGGCAAAGGCAAGATTTCTATTTGTTGTTACCTCAAAAACGAATTGATTGCCATCGAAATTTCTGACACAGGAAAAGGGATTCCAAATGGATTGCAAAAAAGAATTTTTAAACCCGGATTCACCACCAAAAAAAGAGGTTGGGGTTTAGGATTATCATTAGTTAAAAGAATCGTAGAAAATTATCACAAAGGACAAATTTTCGTTAAAGAAAGTATTCCGAATAAAAAAACAACCTTTAAAATTTTATTAAAACCAATTAAAAATGCCTGAATTTATATTAGTAAATCCACAAGTTGCCCCTTTTGTTGGGCATATTCAACTGAACAGACCCAAAGAACTGAATGCGCTTAATTTAGAATTGATGCTTGAAATAAAACAAGCTTTGCTAGATTTTGATGCTGATGACAATATCAGAGCCATTGTTTTGAGTGGCAACGAAAGAGCATTTGCTGCCGGAGCTGATATTAAACAAATGGCAGGAAGAACAGCAGTGGACATGCTAAAAATCGACCAATTTACAACCTGGGACAGCATAAGAAAAACGAAAAAACCGATTATTGCAGCCGTGAGTGGCTTTGCTTTGGGTGGCGGTTGCGAGTTAGCAATGATTTGCGACATGATGATAGCTAGCGAAACCGCCCAATTTGGACAGCCGGAAATAAACATTGGCGTTATGCCTGGAGCAGGCGGAACGCAAAGATTGACAAGAGCCATAGGCAAAGCAAAAGCCATGGAAATGGTTTTAACAGGCGGATTTATTAGCGCAGAAGAAGCGTTGAAATATGGATTGGTAAACAAAGTAGTGCCCGTTGAATTTTATTTAACAGAAGCCGTTAAATTAGCGCAAACAATAGCACAAAAATCGCCAATTGCAGTGCAAATGGCAAAAGAGAGTGTTCTTAAAGCTTTTGAAATGCCTTTGCAAGAAGCCTTGTTTTTTGAGAG
>Ga0209702_10000947_pt1 | contig 59135 bp, 46 predicted proteins | sample FRY01_FD_187210 | JGI IMG/M metagenome (GOLD analysis project Ga0209702, IMG submission 187210) | Freshwater microbial communities from Lake Fryxell liftoff mats and glacier meltwater in Antarctica - FRY-01 (SPAdes) (version 2) | ecosystem: Environmental > Aquatic > Freshwater > Ice > Glacier...
CACATCACCAAAGCCGCGTGCCCAGTGATTTCGGTCCAGGACTTTCGCATCCAGAATATGCAGCGACCAGTCATAGTCTGAAGATGCCAGATATGCTCCAGCGCAGATGCCGACATATCCGCCCCCCGCTGCGACAAAGTTTTTTACCTTCTCTCGACCGTTCGCTCCAAGTGACGTCGCTTGCCCACCGCCTGACCCACCTGCAAAGATGACGACTTTAAAGGAATTTAACTCGTCATTCAGGATTTGATCGGTGCGAACCCGTTCCACATGGATAGTGTGGTCGGTCGCCAGATCTTTCAGCACTTCAGAAACGCTGGCACTGACTCCTTTGCCATCGTAAACGGCGATGTGAATCATTTCCTCAGGAATCGCAACGGTCTGTGCTGCGAGCGGAGTCGCGAAAGTTGATAGGAAGGCCACAAGAACGATGAGTCCCGTGCCATCACGTGCGACGCCTAACCAATGACCGGCGAAACTCGTCACCTTCGACTTGAACTTCATGGAACACTCGATTGAATGCAGACGCATCGGCGACAACCTGCTGACAGTTGAAGAACTTCAGGACGCAAGGTGGTAGGTTAAGGTCTCGCCGAGTGTTGTTGCAAGCCTCTAAAGAACAGAATTCCACACACGCTAAGTTCCGTTCTTCGAAATTCTGGACAATGCATTGGCTGCAAACAAAGGGAATTATCCCAACGCGACGCGTCAGCGATCGATTCGTTGACGCGCAGCCGAACAGCCCCAACTGAATCCCTCACTTCCGTTTCGGGTTCCAAAATTGATCAGTAATCATCAGGCCGGACCAGGGCGTGGAAGCGTGGGGGGGCATCAATTTGAACTGTCGTTGTGAGCTCACCGTACCCAGTGTTTATGGTTTGACTTCCATTGTTCCTGGAAGTGTTGAACCCCGGTGACTTGCGTCTCACCGCGCGAATTTAACTCCGGCTTGCTGTCTTTTCACAACAACGGTCCCATCTTTTCATCGAACTCGCGTTTGGCATTCGCCAGCAGGATCGCCAGCAGAACAATCACCGCCACCAAGCAGGTCGCGAATTTCAGAGTGGCAGATCTGTTGCGAAGCGGAGGCAGCTCCGTGATCCAGCACAGTAACGGTGCCAGAAACATCGCGACCGCATCAATACTCGTCAGTTGACCGAAGAATCGCCCGATCCAGACCAGACTAAATAGGCTCACAAGCCCGATACCAATCGCTGCCGTTCCCAAAGTATAGCGATTGAAATGCCTGTCATTGTTGACTTGTCTGCTGCCCCAAAAATGCGACGCCAGGGCTGACACCAACAATACTGTCGCCAACGGCAATGCGGCAGCGCCTCCTTTGATGTAACCAGCCATCATCGTTGTGCAACCAACGCAGATCAAAGACAGGCTGAGACTCAACACGATGCCGCTCGAAGCCTCGCGTGCTGCCAGTTGGGTCAGAGCGAACCACATGGCCATTAAGAGTAGCGAGCTAATAAGCAGGATGCCTGGCATGTTCTGAATCAGCCATGCTTCGCGAGCATTGCTGTTCGACGCGTCCAGGTAGATCGAACCGTGCATCAGGATTCGAGCGACACAACAACACAGAAAGCATCTTGCGATCCACAACCACACGCGAGATGTGCGACTCGCCAGGCGAAGATCATTCGGATCACTCGCTGTTGAATCCGTGGCTGAGCAATCGCCATTGATCGCAGCAATGAGCTCGATGATCAGGATGGCCGGAAGCACGATCGTGAGGAACCGATCCAGTGCATTCGCAGGCGGCCACGGCCATGAAAAATTCAGCGTGAAGTAACCAGCCAACACCCCGCATGTCATTGCGACGACATTTGCTGTTTCAGACATCATTCTGCCTCGCTTCCACGAGAGAACGCGGCACGCCAGCAGAATCGTTGTGCTGGCGACCATCGCCGCCAGCACAGCTTTCAGGTATTCAAACGGATCAGGCATCCGCTATTTTCGAGTCCCTTCGCAATCGATGATGATAATCGCTTCGTCGCCAATTCCGTCAGGACTAATAGCCTTTGGATCGAATCCATAGTCACTGCGTTTCAATTTCAGTTCGGTCGAGAAACCAACTCGTTTTACATCCCGCGTGACTTTTTCCTTGCCGCCCATCAAAGTCAGCTTGATCTCGTTGGTTTTGCCGTGCATCGTGAAGTCGCCGGTCACTTCGTAACCGCCTTCGATGACTTTCACAGCAGTGCTTTTGAATTCAATTGTCGGGAATTGCTTGGTGTCAAAGTAATCCGGCTGACGCAGATGTTCGTCGCGTTTGACGTTTCCTGTGTCCACGCTTTCCGCTTTGATGGTCAGCAGGAACGTGGACTTCGTTGGATCGTCTCGATCCAGTGCAAACTTTCCGTCCACTTCATTGAAGCGACCGTGAATCCAACTGATATCGACATGCCGAGCCTTAAAACTGACGGAAGAATGCACCAAGTCGTAGGCATATTCGTCCGCGCTGAAGGCGACATTGCTTGTCGTACAAAACGCCGCCGCCACGAACAGTGAGAGTAGACTGACTGATAAAATTCGACGCATCAATGTAATTCCCTTGAAAGTGATCTTGGAGATATCCCGCTGCCAAAACTGCGCTCGCAGCCAGCAGCCGAGGTGCCATCGTACGGTTTGTCGAGTTGACAGTAAAGCGAGCGTATTGATCCTGAGTGAGACAAAATGCTTACCTGTTTCTACAATCTCTCCAAATCAGTCTTGCCTGCTGCACTACAAATTATTCCGGAGAATTTCATGTCCCGTCGTTTGATCATGCTGTTTGCATTGCCACTGTTTGGCCTGTTGCCTTTGCTCTTCACTCATGCGATCGCAGCAGACGAAAAGAACGTCAATTCGACGATCGAACGCGAAACCCGGACCATCAATGGCTGGACAGTCCATATTGATAAACGACTTCTTCAGACAGAGCCGAAAGCAACACGACAAGCGTTGGATCTACTGAAGAAGCAGTTGGTCGAAATCATTCGAGTCGTCCCGAAGCCAGCGGTGGCGAAATTGCAAAAAGTGCCGTTGTACTTTTCACCGGAATACGAACCCAGCAAAGGCCGCGCGGAGTTTCATCCCGGTGAGCAATGGCTCAAAGAAAATGGCCGCGATCCTGTGATGGTCAAGGCTGTAGAATTCAGCAACGTGATGAGTTTCGAACAGGAAATGCGCCGCATGCCGAACTTCGCTCTGCACGAACTAGCGCACGCGTATCACAATCTTGTGCTGAATGAAGGTTTCGGAAATCCCCAGATCGCCGCCGTCTATGAACGTGCTAAGGAAAGCGGGAGATACGACAACGTGGAACGCTGGCATGGGATTCCGAGCAAGAACACATTCGAAAGGGCGTATGCGATGACGAATCCAATGGAGTATTTTGCTGAAACCACGGAATCGTATTTCAGCAAAAACGACTTCTTCCCTTTTACCAGCGCCGAGTTGAAGAAGACCGACCCTGAAATGTTTGATCTGCTGACGGAGCTGTGGGGAGTGAAAGAAAAGAATTGATAGTTTTAGTTAGCTTGTCCATGGGTGCCTAAAAGCGGCGGGCCTACTTTGCCTGTAGAATTGCAGACTCTTCAAACACTGCGTGGTTAATCACCGTTCGTTTTTCGGATGTGTACATCACGTGAATTTTGCCATCCTTCGTCTGCAGTGCCGTGGGATAGGCGGCCGTGTCGCCGGGCTTGTTGACGATGTTGCGTCGGTGTGGATACGACTTGTCGCTGTCGGTCGAAACAGCAATCGTAAGTGGCATGCGTTCGCCCTGATTGTTGTCGTTGTAGACGAGCAACAAATGTCCGTTCGCCAGCTTGATGAAATCCGCACCGGCGTTTGGATTCGGAAACTGCGAGTCCGTTCCGTCGCTCCAGGTAAACCCGCCATCGCGTGATTCCGTACGAATCAGAAATCCCTCCGCCATCGGCCCGTAATTGCCTCCGCGCCGCGAGTAGGATACGAGATAGTCATCCGTGATTTGCACAGGCGACGGCTGCAGATTGCCAATCCGAGAACGAACATGGTTCGTGGCTGTCCATTGATTCTCTCCCTTCTTCTTTCTCAGGAAGTAGGAAGTGGTGTCTGCAGAGACGTCTTCTCGGTCGGTCCCGGTTTCATGATAAACACCAAGCAGGTAGTCTCCATTGTTCAGGACAATCGGCCGACTGCGCACCATGGTGCCTTCTTCCCACGTCATCATGTCGGAATCTGACCAGGTTTGTGCGTTGTCGTGCGAGACTTTGAATTTGATCCGCGAGTTGGACCAGGTTGGACCGTAGCGTACGACGTAAAACAACCACACAATGTCGTCTGGTGCCTGCCAGATGACAGGATTTCCGTCGGCTCGAAATGGAGTGTCGGCGATGATTTCAGGCTTAGTCCACTTCGTTGCACCCTTGACCAGTCGTGATCCGCGCACCCATGTGTCATCGCCGTATTCGCCCGAGCCTCCGTAATACGCCAGATACAAGTCTCCGTTCGCCAGTTCAGTAAACGATGCCGGATGCTTGTATTGATCAGGATATTCCGGGCCAAGGACCCGCTCGATGACGATGTCTGAGTTTTTAGCCAGCTCGGCTTTTGCCGCATCGTCTGCAGCGCTGCCCGCTCCGCTGAGTACGCTCAGCATCAGCAGCAGACCATAGCGGAGTTCTCGTAGCGGAATCCTGAACATGAGCAACCGTCTGCCAGCACCGCGTAAAACCGTTCGCATCGATAATTCTCCATCAGCGTGAGTACTTGGGAATGATCGAGAGTTATAGTCGGGCAACGATCATCCCTGCAAGGAACTGAATGGACTCGACACAACTGCCAACAGACGGTGGGAGACGACTCAAATGCTGGCAGATATTTTTGAGCCGATAACGCGAGCTGCGGGCCAGGTTGTTCTGATCTTCTCAGCCCAACGGCCCGCCGCCAGCGCGCTCGTGCCTTGCAGTATTACCTACTTGAGATCGAAGCGGTCCAGGTTCATCACCTTGTTCCATGCGGCGACGAAATCAATGACAAACTTCTGTTCGGCGTCTTTGCTTGCATAAACTTCTGCGATCGCTCGCAGCTGCGAGTTTGAACCGAACACCAGATCAACCCGTGAACCCAGCCACTTGACTTCACCTGAATTACGATCACGACCTTCAAAGAAGTGGTCACACACGGCAGACTTTTGCCACTCGGTACTCATGTCCAGCAAGTTGACGAAGAAGTCGTTGGTCAGCTTTTCCGGTTGCTTTGTGAAAACACCCAGTGAAGGAAAACCAACATTGGTGTTCAGCACTCGCAGACCGCCGACCAGCACTGTCATCTCAGGAGCCGAAAGTGTCAGTCGGTGCGCTCGATCAATCAGCAACTCTTCGGCCGGGCGATCGTGAGTATGGCCAAAGTAGTTGCGGAATCCGTCCGTTTTCGGTTCCAGCGCGGCAAACGAATCGATGTCGGTCAATTCCTGCGTTGCATCGGTGCGCCCAGGAGAGAACGAAACCTGCACGTCATGACCAGCATTCTTTGAAGCTTGGTCGATGCCCGCGCATCCGCCCAGGACGATCAGATCGGCGAGCGAAACTTTCTTGCCATCCGTCTGAGATTGATTGAATTCCTGCTGAATCTTTTCCAGCGTCTTCAGTACTTTCGCCAGTTGAGCCGGATTGTTGACTTCCCAGTCCTTCTGAGGAGCCAGTCGAATCCTGGCTCCGTTCGCACCTCCGCGTTTGTCGCTTCCTCGGAATGTCGATGCCGAAGCCCATGCGGTTGAGACAAGGTCAGACACCGTCAAACCGGACGTCAGCAGCTTTGCTTTCAGTGCGGCAATGTCTTTCTCGTCGATCAGCTTGTGATCCACTTGCGGAACAGGATCCTGCCACAATTGAGGTTCCGGAACTTCAGGACCGAACAACCGCGACACTGGTCCCATGTCACGATGAGTCAGCTTGTACCAGGCTTTTGCAAACGCGAGACGAAACTCCTCCGGATTCTCATGGAATCGCTTCGAGATCTTTTTGTATTCAGGATCCATTCGTAGCGCGAGGTCCGTTGTGAACATCATCGGCGCGTGTGACTTGTTTGCATCGTGGGCATCGGGCACGGTGCCTTTCGCAGCAGGATCGGTGGGAGTCCACTGCCAGGCACCAGCAGGGCTTTTGACGAGATCCCAGTCGTATCCGAACAGATTGTCGAAATAGCCGTTGGACCATTGAGTTGGGGTCTTGGACCACGCTCCTTCCAAGCCGCTGGTGATGGTATCGCCCGCATTGCCTGTTCCGTATTTGTTCTTCCAGCCAAGACCTTGCTCTTCGATGCTCGCACCTTCCGGCGCCGGACCTACGTTCTCGGCACTTGCGGCTCCGTGAGCTTTTCCGAATGTGTGTCCGCCGGCAATCAGAGCGACTGTTTCTTCATCATTCATCGCCATACGGGCAAACGTTTCTCGAATGTCTGTCGCAGCGTCCAGAGCACTCGGTTTGCCGTTCGGGCCTTCCGGGTTCACATAGATCAGCCCCATCTGAACTGCGGCCAGTGGATTATCGAGTTTGCGGTCGCCGCTGTAACGCTTGTCTCCCAGCCATTCGCTTTCCGGACCCCAGTAGATATCTTCCTGAGATTCCCAAACGTCTGCGCGGCCTCCTGCGAAGCCAAACGTCTGGAAGCCCATCGATTCCAATGCACAGTTGCCTGCCAGTACCATCAGGTCTGCCCAGGAGATTTTGGAACCGTACTTCTGCTTGATTGGCCACAACAACCGACGAGCTTTGTCCAGGTTTGCATTGTCCGGCCAACTGTTCAATGGCGCGAAGCGCTGCGTGCCGTAGCCAGAACCGCCGCGACCATCAGACACGCGATAAGTTCCGGCGCTGTGCCACGCCATGCGGATGAAAAATGGACCGTAGTGTCCATAGTCGGCTGGCCACCAATCCTGCGACGTTGTCATCAGCTCGACGATATCCTGTTTCACGGCTTTCAGGTCGAGCGATTTGAATTCTTCAGCGTAATTGAAATCTTCATGCATGGGATTGCCCATGGGAGAATTCTGATGCAGGATTTTCACGCTCAACTGATTGGGCCACCAGTCTGCATTCGACATTCCGCCGGCTGCAGTCATCCGTTCCGCCGCAGGCCGAACGGCTCCACCGACGACCGGACATTTACTGATGCTTTCCATTTTCTGGTCTGCTGTTGGTTTTTCGCCGTCTCTGGCGACGGTCTTTTGATTCTGAGCAAAAGCTGAATTGGCGAAGCACAAGATCGCGCAGCTCGCTATCGCTCGAACAAGTTGTTTGTGAATTTTCGGCATGGTGTCTCCTGAGGTTTGAGTTCAATTTCGACGCTTATCACGGCTGCCATGGTATCTATTGATTTTCTCCACCAGGTTCGTTCACGGCGTCGTCTCGACATGGGAAATATCGCAGTAAACGATCGATATAGCCAATGCCTTTATGTACTATGTTCCATGCGTGCAGTGCATTGATCAGAAATGCGGGATAATCTCATGGAATTTGATCAGCTACGTTATTTCCTGCAGGTCGCCAAGCGAAGCAGTTTTACCAGGGCCGCAGACGATCTTGTCATCTCGCAGCCAGCGCTCAGCCGTTCGATAAAAAAGCTTGAGGAAGAACTTGGTCAACCAGTCTTCGAACGCAAGACGCGTTCCGTTTCGCTGACCGAAGCGGGTTCGCTGTTACAGTCTCGCGCACAACTGGTGCTCGCGATGCTGGAAGACACGAAAGCGGAGATCACCGATGACGGCAAAAGCGGCCGTGTCCGTGTCCGTGTCCGTGTCGGTGCGATTCCTACGATTGCTCCGTACTTTCTGCCGGAGGTTCCCGGGAAATTCTCGGCCGCATTTCCGAGGGCGACTCTCATCGTGCAGGAGAACACGACGGACCATCGTTGTGCAATCCCAAACCCGTGCGCACGATCGCTGTTGTGTGGAATCCATATCGCTTCGAAAGCCGCCTCATGAAAGCATTTCGAAAATTCCTGCATCGATAAAACCAGGCGGAGTGTCAACTATGACTTCCCGAGATCACCAAATCGGTCATAGGTCTGTTTCAATGGATGAGCATCTTTTCGACCATCGATCATCGTGGCGGTCCATTCCGAGAGTCGCAATCCCAGCCGACGGCAGGCTTCCATTTCACGGTCAGCCGTGGGCGGGCCGGCCGTAATGGCTCCGTAATCTGCCAACTGACACTGCCATAGTTTGTCGGTGAGCCCAATGCAATGCCATCGCACCAATCGAGATCCGTGTGATCGGCTGCAGAAATATCCCGCAGTCGCACTTCCGTCCCCTCCAACTGCCCCGCGCCTTCGGCCACAAGTTCTGCCATGCGCCGCGTATTGCCAGAGTTGGAATGATACAACACAAGAATCTTAGGCAAGTGATCAACCTTTTCAAAAGTCCGGCAGCGGCGTTAGTGTTTCAGCTATCTCAGGTTCAAGGCGATCGGCTTCAGCAAATTTGTTTCTGCCTCTCGCCTTATAGCCTGATGAATACTCGCTGCTTTTCCAGGAACCGAACAAACCCGTAGGTCGTGAAATAGAAGATCGCAAGGCCAGTCAGGCACCACCACAGCGGGGAGTCTTTCGGCACGATTCCCAGCACTGCGGCTTCGAGCGAATGGTGCAGAAAATATGCGGCCAACGCATTGGTTCCGAACGTGCGGAACAATCCGATCGTCACGCCGCACATGTCGGTCATCACGACGAACGCCGCCAGCAAGGCCATCGAGAAACCAGTCGCGAACAGCGAGAAGGGCATCGACACAATGCGCTTACTCATCATCCAATAATTGTAACGCCGTAGTCGTGGCGGATTCGGAGCTTTGCCTTCCGCTTCGAGACGTTGTAAATCGCCGGCGTTCTTCGGTGGCGGCGCAACAAACGGCAATTCTGCCAGACTAATGCCGGGAGATTTGAGTTGATCACGAGATGGAAAGACGGGCGATTCAGCGAGATCACGCACGGCAGGCGGCGTGTCGGGTGGGATATCGTAAACTGTTGACAAACACGACAAACCATAGGCGATTGACATCAACGCTGTTCCGGCAATTCCCAGATTGATTGCCGCACGTCCCGACGGTCGATCGATGACAATATCGTGAGCCAGCCCACCGCCAAGGACAATGGCACCCCATGACATCGTTCCGAAGCAACCACCGTCCCAGCACGATTGTTTGGCAGCTCCCCAAAACGCATCCAGCCAGTTCGGCTGGGCAAAGATAAACGCGAAATTGAAAGAATACGAAAACAGCATGTGACCAACCAACAGACCAATCATACCCAGCACGACCGTGCGTGTTCGTCCAGTAATGAATGGCAGCACGACAATTTGGCTCACGCCGATCACAGCGAGAGTTTCCCACAAGTTGGCCTTAATCATCCCGGCACAGAAGTCCCAGACTTGAGTCGAGCTGACCTCAGTCCAGTTTTCGACGAATGCTCCGTTGAAGCCGTACATCGCCAGCGAGACAACGACCAGGCCAAGTCCGCGTGAGATCGCATGACCATAGGCGGCAAAAGCACCATCGCGTTGAATTCGTCGCAGCATTGTCAGTCGATAAGAGAATCCGGCTGCGAACAAAAATCCCGGCATGATGGAATCAGCATAGCTGAAATATGTATCGTGATGCTTGATCCAATTGGGGATTGCTGCCAAGCCACCGCAAAAATTCACAATAAACATCACCGCAACTGCATAGCCCCGGAACTGATCCAGTGATTCAAGTCGCCTTCGTGACGATGGTGCAGTGTTGGTCGGGATCACCTCTGCGGCTGGGGAATTAGGAGCGCTCATTACTTAATACTTCTCGCGGGCAAAAACGAAGTGCCAATTGTCTTGCGATTGTCCCCACTTCCACAGCAATCAGTTATCCAACTTTACAAGTTTACCTCGGGGGGACAACGATGGAAAACGATGCCTTCGATCGACCTCAATCTGAGCCACTTTCAGTAAAAATCACAGCCGCAGGAAAACTTTGTTGCGTTCCAGATATCGCACGAACGTCCACATGATTGCCATCACCAGTAGCCATGACGAAATCACGTACCATTCGGGAGCGTCGCGAGGAACAAACGGCTTGAGAGCACCCATCACCATGGAGTGCAGGATGTAGGCAATCAATGCGTTGGTGCCAAAAATCCTGAACAAGCTGACTTCCCAATGCAACTTGTCGCAGAGGAAGTGAAAAACGAGATACACAATCAGCGAAAAGCCAGCACAGAATGTCAGATACGACAATGTGCCCGCGCGTTGACTCATCATCCAGTAATTCCATTTGCGTTCTGTCATCGGCGGTGGCTGTACGAATGGTGCTTCGGCGAGGCCTCGAAACTGCAGTTGGTCGGCAGCGGGAAAAACGGGATTTTCCGCCAAACGCACTTCTTTTAGTTCTTCAATACGTTCAGGTGGAACATCGTAAAATCGCGTGCCGCAGGAGAGTCCCCAGCCAACAGCCATCAGGGCCACAGAAGCGACAATCAACTTCATCCATGGAGTTCGCCTGTCCTGGACTGCAATCACATCACAAGCCAAAGTCCCGACAATGGCTGGTATCGACCATGTCAGGAATCCCAGCGGCCCGCCATCAATGGCATTGGGCGACGAATTGCACCAGATGAAATTGAACTGCCACGATAGCAGTACATGCAGCACGGCCGAGATTGCAGCGTATCCGATTCGCACGTTGAAACTGCTGCGGATGACGGGAAGTATCCAGAGCGACGTGGCGGCGATGTGCATCAGTGTCTGGAACCAGTTGCGTTTCAACGAAGCCGCAAGTGCCGCGAACGGGCCGAGTTCCACCAGTTGCGACCATGTTTCTGCCGGTGCCGATGTGCCGTAAACAACAATGGCGACCAATGCTAATCCCAACAGGCGGCGAACCATTCGGCCATAGGCTGCCCCCAGGCCTTCTCGCTGCACGCGGCGTTCGAATGTCAGACGAAACGCGAAGCCAACCGCAAACAAAAACTGCGGCATGATGGTGTCTGCGTAACTGCAGTAATCATTGTGATGCTTCAGAACTTCCGGCACAACGGCGAAACCGCCGACGTAATTGACGAGTATCATGCCAATCACGGTGTAACCGCGAAACTGGTCCAGTGATGCAAGGCGCTGCTGTGGTGCCGGATTGGGGTTTGACATTTTATCTTGGTGTGGTTGGTGGAAGATGTCAGGCGATCGGAAAATTTGATGCGGTAAAAAACGATGGTGTCCATTGTCTTAGGATTGTCTTGAAATTGTCCCCGCTCTCACACAATCAATTTTCAAATTTCACAGGTTGTTCAGGGGGAAGAGGGCTAGCATGAGGGGCAACGCCGTTAAGCATTTGATAGCGTCAGTGTAAAAAACCTTTCGAGCGTATTAAAACGGTGGGGCTTCAAATTCGTTTGGCGCGGCGGTCGATGGTTGTTGGCTTGAACGTAACAATGGACGTGGAACAAATGCTGACGGTTCGCCCGTTAGTTTCATAGGTGTGCCTGAAGCATCGTCTTCGCGGCTGATATATTCTTCCGGCAATGCTTCACCAGGTACCAGTTGCATCTCAAACAGGAACCGCGACGCCACGGTCTCGCGGCGTTTTCCCCACTTCATGCGGGACTTAGCGCGAGTCAAAGTCAGATGATCCATCGCGCGCGTCACGCCGACATAGGCCAGGCGGCGTTCCTCGGCGATGTCTTTTTCTGAATCCGCATCAATGCTACGTTTGTGAGGCAGGAAACCTTCTTCCATGCCCACAAGATAGACGCGAGGAAATTCCAACCCTTTAGCGGAGTGCAACGTCATCAGGCGAACCTGATCCTTATCCTGTTTCTGATCGCGATCGGCTTCATCTTCGCGATCCATCAAGGCTGTTGTTTCGAGAAACCCCGACAGAGACGGATCTTCGGTGCGTTCCACGTATTGACCGATGGAATTGATGAACTCTTCGAGGACGGTCTTGCGAGTTTCCTGCTGAGCTTCCTCTTTATATTGTTTGTTGATCTCCGCTTCGTAGTTGATTTCTAACATCAGGCGACGGCAGATTTCTGCCAGTTGCCGGGGATTCTGGTGCATGACTTCTGCGTAACGCAGGAGCAGACTTCGGAATTCCGTCATGGCAGTCAGTGCCTTCGCCGGGATAGCACCGGCCGCGCTGGCTTCGGGAAGAATGTCCCAGAACGGTATCCCCTTCTTAACAGCCATCTGGATCACTTTTTCTGTCGTCGTTGCACCGATACCGCGTGTCGGCGTATTGATGATGCGCAGCAGGCTCACTTCGTCACGCGGTTGGTCGATGGCTTTCAGATAGGCCAGCAAATCGCGAATCTCGCGGCGATCATAAAACGACTGGCCACCGACGAGCATGTAGGGAACTTGCTGTCGTCGCATTTCCTGTTCGAACACGCGCGGCTGTTCATTAGTGCGAAACAGAATGGCGACCTGTTTAGCCTTGACGCCCAGTTCGCGAATCAGATAGCCGATTTCACTGACGACGTTTTCGGCCTCGGCAGTTTCATCATCAAAAACCTGAATACGGATGGGGGAGCCAGACTTCTTGTGAGCGATCAGCGTCTTATCGTGTCGCTGTTTGTTGTGTTTTACGAGGCGATTTGCGCAGTCCAGAATTCTGTCTGTGCAGCGGTAATTATTTTCCAGCCGCACAACTTTCGCTCCCGGAAAGTGGCGGGAGAAGTTAATGATGTGTTCCACGTCCGCACCACGCCAGCCGTAGATGGACTGATCGTCGTCGCCCACGACGCACAGATTGCGATGGGGCTTCACGAGTGATTCGATGAGGTTGAACTGAACTCCGTTTGTATCCTGGTATTCATCGATCTGGACGTGATCAAATTTTGACTGGTGCCGCTGGAGAACTTCCGGGTGATCCTGAAACAGCTTCACCGTCAACAACAGCAGGTCGTCAAAATCAACGGCACCGCAGGCGCGGAGTTGTTTTTGATATCGCTTGTAGCCCATGGCGGCGATGAGATCGAAATCGGTTTCCGTATTAGAGCTGGCTTCGTGATCCTGAACACCCTGCATTTTCCAGCGACTGATGCGGTTGATCAGATCGCTCGGTTTCATCGCGCCGTCGCCAAGACGGATGTCTCGCAGAGCCGTGCGGGCCGCGGATTCCTGATCATTGCGGTCGTAGATGGCGAATTTCCGAGGATAACCCAGCGAATCGATGTCTTCTCGGAGGACGCGCACGCAATACGCATGAAACGTGGACACAACCGGACGCTGCTTGAACTGGCGTCCGATGAGATGGACGGCTCGTTCCCGCATTTCCTTCGCGGCTTTGTTCGTGAATGTCACGGACAGAATGCGATCCGGTCGAATTCCGTGGTCGATCAGATTCGCCATTCGATACGTGATCACGCGAGTTTTGCCGGTTCCCGCGCCGGCGAGAACCAGCAGCGGGCCGGACAGAATTGAAGCGGCTTCGCGTTGTGGAGGATTGAGTCCTGAGAGATTGACCATGATTTCCGTACAGATCCGTGCCCTAAAAAAGGCCGCTGATGATAATTCACCCGGTGATGAATGAGTAGTATAACCGAACGCCATTCATTCGGCGCGGGGAGTTTGGCGCGGGGAGTTTGGCGTGGCGAATACGTGACTGTTCGAGGTGGCGTTGTTGGATCAGGCGACTGACGTCGCACCGCTCGCCGGGATCCTGGCAATCTGTCTCAATTCGCTCCACTTCTGCAGAAACTGCATTTCGATTGTGCGACAGGCACGCCAGGAATGCTCTTAACGAATCTTTCTGCCGACGTTGTGCTGTGTGTCCGGTTGAAAATGCCGAACGCAGAACATTTCGAACGAAACACGAAATTTGGTGGTTCCATCCGTCTGGACAGCACAAACGGGCCTGCGATATCAACCGCCCCGCCACTCCAAACCGGCACAGGAATCAACCGAAACCTGAATCGATTTGGAGCGGAAAATTACATAAATAAACACACAGACCGAACAACGCTGCGGAGTGCAGTTCGAAGGTCGCCGGAAAGCAATAACATCGCGTCAGAAGAACCGTGAAGTTCATCTCATGAATCTGTTTTACGGATTCAAGGTGCCCTTCAAATAGTTTTCGACTGAACGCACTTGTTGTAGCGATTCTAGTGATCTTCGATACCAGCCGAACCGATATTCAACGATATGTGTTGATGTCGAATTTCGGGCACTTGCTGTTCGTCACGGAGGATTGAATGGCTACCAGGGTCACTGAAGACGTTTCTGATGTTTGGGTTGCGTATAAAAAAGACCAGAGCAATCAGGAGCTGCGGAACCGCTTAATGGAGCGGTATCTGTCGCTGGTCAGATACAACGCAGAACGTGTCTGGGCGAAGCTGCCTGAGGGCGTGGATCTCAATGACTTGATGTCCGCCGGTGTCTTCGGTTTGATGGATGCCATCGAAGCCTTCGACATGGAGCGTGGAGTCAAGTTTGAAACATACTGCGTGCCTCGTATTCGCGGGGCAATGCTCGACGAACTGCGTACGATGGACTGGGTTCCACGACTGGTTCGCAGCAAGGCCAGCAAGGTCGAAGCGGCTCGCAAGGTTGTCGAAGCTCGCGTCGGCCGACCACCCATGGAACTTGAAATTGCTGAGCAAATGGGTTTGCCGATTCAGGAATTCGAACGGATGAAATCCGATGCGAGTGCCGTGAATCTGGTGAGTCTCGAAAAGAAATGGTACGAAACTGACAGCTATAAGGATGTTCGCGAAGTGGATGTCGTGGAAGACATCAAATCCGAAGACCCTGCCGTTGGTATTCAGAAAATGGACGTCATGCGTTTGGTGACGAAAGGCTTGAATCGCAACGAACGCCTCATCATCATTCTGTATTACTACGAAGAACTGACAATGAAGGATATCGGTAATACACTGGGATTGTCTGAATCCCGTGTCAGCCAGATGCACTCAAGTATCGTGGCTCGACTGAAGGAACAATTGGAACGCCGACGACCTGAATTCGGCTGACCAAGTTTGGTCCAACACATGCAACACGCAGACGCTCGCCACAGGTTTCCTGTGTCGGGCGTTTTTCGTTTCGAGGCAGACGGGCCTCCTGTTTTCGTCTGCCCACACTGAGCCGCTTAGCGCGCCTCCCCAGCCTTTTTTGCTTGTGTCTGCACCTGAAGACTGATGTCTCCTGGCGACATGAAACAACAACGCGTTACAAACAACGAACACGTCTTGTCGGAAACAAGATGGCCAACGACAATCCGCATCTCTGCAATTGCGCGGCGTCGGGTAGTAATTGTGCCGAAACAATATGCGGGTTTGCAAAATGTAGAAGGACTTCAGTCCGTCATGTTTCGGACGGACGGGAAGTGCATCCTACGGCGAATTGCAGAAATTATTTCAGGACAAATCCTTAGGAGCGTGTCTTGAGTAACGGGAAAGACACTTTCAGTTACGATGTGATCGAGCTTGTGCGTTGCGCGATTGTCCTTGCAATGGTCTGTCTCGCAAATGGCGTTAATGCTCAATTGATCTCGGTTGAGCGAACTGTCTTTACTGAGCCAGTCTTCGACTCTGAACCAAGCCACACGGTTGATGAACCGGCAGTAGATCGCGAAATCAGAGATAACCGCGAGGCGGACAGCGATCTTCCGCTGCAGCCGGATTTTGCAGTTCAGACGGCAACCTTTACGACGACCGATCCCGAGCGACTGTTTGGTGAGAATGTTGTCTATCTGGACCCGTCTCAGGAACCGGTGACCAAAGAACCTGTGACCGAGGAATTGAACGAGTTCCTGCCTCCTCATCTTTCGATCCCGCTTAGTGGCGTTGAACTGCTGGAACAGCCGATCACGTTGCCTTCACCTGGACCGACAGTGAACAATAAATCGTCCGGATGTGCTGACGAGTCGATTCATAACTTCAATGCTCCAGAAATTGATGATGAGCGATTGAAGTTTTCTCGTCTGATGCATGAGCCATATTCTGTCTATCGCAGTGAACAGTCAATGTTTGCATGGCTGCCCGGCAATGGTGAAGATTTTGGCTGGTTCGACTGGCAGTCGGATCCGTATCTTCGCCGAGGCAACAAGCATGGACTCACAGGTGCCTTTAGTATCCATTGGCTTGCCGGACCAATTTCATCCCCATTGCCGCCGCGTCTTTATGATTTTACCCTTGGCTATCAGGTAAGAAACAAGCTGTCAGATCAGTTCAGCTATGATCTTTACACCAGCGTCGGCGCATACAGCGATTTCGAAGCCAGCGCGAGAGATGCCATTCGATTTCCAAGTCATGCGGTCGGCATGTTTCACGTCAATCGTTCGATGGATTTCGTATTTGGCATCGACTACCTCGATCGCAACGACATTGCAGTGTTGCCGGTTTTCGGGTTGTCGCTTCGAGATGTTTTTGTGCATGGCCTGAGAATGGATCTAGTGTTTCCTCGGCCGCGAATCGATTACATGCTGAGCGAGACGAACCGAATCTATCTGGCCGGACAAATGAATGGCGGTACGTGGCAAGTTCGTTTTCCGGATGGATCAAATCCAGTCATGACCTACCGCGACCTTCGTCTGATGTTCGGAGTTGAATCAACCGACAAGGACGGAAGTCTGTCTGCATGGGAATTCGGTTACGTCTTCGATCGCAGACTTGAGTTCAACAGTCAGCCAGGCCACTCGAGTTTCGACGATGCGTTCCTGATTCAATGGATCAGCAGGCATTAGACTAGCTGCAAGTCTTCCAGATGAATTTCGATCGACTGATTCAATGCGTCCACAATTTCCGGAACAAGTGCATCCGCATTTTCAGATGGAATCTGGCAAGTTCCGGCCGCTGGATGGCCGCCGCCGCCATGTTTCAGCATCAACTTGCCGACATCAACAGGGTTGGTTCGATTGAGAATCGATTTCCCCACGGCAATTACCGTCGTCCCTGCCTGACGGCTGCGCAGCAAATGGACAGAGACGTTACATTCCGGCAACAATGCGTAGGAGAGAAATCGATTTCCACAGTAAATCAAGTCTTCCTGGCGCAGATCGATCACTGCGACGTTGCCGTACAGACCGGAACATCGTGCGATCTGTTCGCAGAAATCCTGTCGCTGAAGATTGTAGAGTTCAACGCGTTCTCGAACGTCTGGCAGGTTGAGAATTTCTTCAATCGTATGACTGCGACAGAAATCGATCAGCGACATCATTAACTGATAATTTGAAATTCGAAAGTCGCGAAATCGTCCGAGTCCCGTGCGTGGGTCCATCACAAAATTCAGCATGTCCCAGCGTTTTGGCAGCAAAATTTCTTCGCGTGTGAATCGAGCGGAATCACATTTATCAACGGCCGTCATCATCTCGGAGCTGATGCTTTTGAATCGAGCCGCTCCGCCAAAGTAATTGAAGACGACGCGTGCCGCAGAGTCGGCGTCGGAATCCAGAATATAGTTCTGTCGCACGGCGTGACCGTTTCGCAACGCTTCGCTGTGGTGATGATCGAAGCACAGATGGCAGGCAGCAATGTAGGGCAGATTCGCAATAATGTCGCGTGAAGTGACTTCTATCAATCCATCCTGCATATCCTTTGGATGAACGAACATAATATCGTCGATCATTTCCAGTTCACGCAGCAGTGCCGCGCTCACCAGGCCATCAAAATCGCTGCGGGTTACTAGTCGATAGTTGAAAGACGGAAGCGTCATTGCAGATCTTCTCAGAGCAGGATTGAGATACCAAAGTTGATTTCCAGCCGAGTTGACATGCCACACTCGACCGATCAAAACTTAGGTTGTGAATCTGCCGGAAGTCACAGCAGCGTGGCAATTCTGATGCATCGAGGCACAATCTACAGTCCGTCTGTAACGAATGTGCAAGTTGTGTGATTGCTGCTGAAGTGGACTGGGATTTCGATTTCCGGCAACGTAACTTGACACCTCCGCCAATCTACACCGTAATACGGCTCTCGATAATTCGCCGCTATTCAAAGAGAAACTAAAAATGATTCCAATTGACCTGACCGGCAAAGTGGCCGTTGTGACTGGTGGCATACAAGGCTTAGGGAAAGCCACGGTATCCATGTTGATGCGTGCCGGTGCCAAAATCGCGGTCAACTACTTTGACGATGAAACTGGTGTCAGTCGTCAGCGGGCAGAAGAATCCGCAGCCGAATGGGGAGATGCGGGATTCACAATGGCAGCAGATGTTCGCAGTCGCAAAGACATGACCACCTTCTTTGACGCTGTCAAAACGAAATTCGGACGCATTGATTTTCTGATTAATAACGCAGCCATTCTGCGTGATCGATCCATCAAAAATATGACCGATGACGAATGGGACGCTGTCGTGGAGACGAATCTATCCGCCGTTTTTAAAGTCAGTCAGACGGCGATGCCTTATCTTGAGGATGGAGGCCGGATCGTGAACATGGCATCAATTTCCGGAGTCGTCGGTTTCTTTGGTCAGGCGAACTATTCGTCGGCAAAGGCGGGAGTCATCGCGTTCACAAAGGTTCTGAGTCGTGAACTTGCATCGAGGCGAATCAATGTCAATGCCGTGGCTCCCGGAGTTGTTCTGACCGAAATGGGAGCTTCAATTCCGGAGGCTGCTCGAGATCAGATGCTGGTACAAATTCCGATGAAGCGATTCGGCGATCCCGACGAAATCGCTTCGGTCATTCTGTACCTGTGCAGTGACCTGTCATCGTACGTCACCGGGCAGACATTGCATGTGAACGGCGGTTGGATCGGGTAGATTTCGCGCTGTGACTATTGCGAAGCAAGAGCCCCCTGGAATGATGGCTTGCGCACATGCGGGATCTGCCGTTCTGCTGACGCTTCGGCAGATACTTACACTCCAGCTTCATGGCGTTCGCGCGGCCTTCTGAATACTTGCCGCCGTTCAAATTCGTCCAACTCTTGCGATCCTTCTATTTCCGCGGTGACAACAAGCTTTGCACGTCAAAAGGTGCCAAAACCGGCACTATATTCAGATCAATCCCGTGGTTCCTTTTGATCCGTATGACAATCGAACTGCGCGCACGCGAAGAATCCGGTGTTCCAGAGTCGATGTTTCCGACATGTGCGGAGTCATTTCCAAATGGAATTCATGTGTTACTGAAATTGATGTGAAGAGCTGAGTCCGTCGGCATGATCTGGGCGAATTTCGGCACCGTAGGCGACTGGCACAGAATCACTGCAAGCAGGTTCGCCAGAGAAACCGGAGACGAATGTGAAGCGAATCGAACTGAGTCTACGGCACATGCTGCGTCTGCCATCGGCACTTTCAATGGCTATCGCCCTGCTGTCGGCATCTGCTGCGTTGTCGGCAAACGCACAATCTCCATCAGAAGACTTGATGAGCGGTTATCAAAGTGCGACGATGACGAGTGGTTCTTTTGGTCGTGAGCCAGGCCGCAACGGATTGCAATCTCCGGGCAGTCTTTCCATTTCTGTTGAGGCGATTTCTGGCAACATCAAAGATTCCAATGCGCTCATTGGTTCTGATGCTGCTCCTCAAATCTTTGGCGACCGCTTCTACGCGACGTCGCTTTACGTGATTGATTAAGCCCACTATTGGTGTGAGGTATTTTCATCTGGATGAAAAATTTGGTTTTGCTGCCGCAGACAGCGGATTGTCGTACGTTCATCAGGCGAATGGATTGCCGGACGAAACGACATTGTTCCCACCGAATCCGGCGGTCCCGCCCTATCAGTCGGTACTGGACGTGGCGGTCGATAACAAGTTACTTGGTCCATGCCTTGGCATCAATCTGGCAACGAAAGCAAAGATATTCCGTTTCAGCAGCAACTCAAGAGTTGGAGCATTGTTCGTGGACTCGAGACAAACGCTCAGCGGGCGGGGATTTGGAGACGGATTTGCTCCGGGATTCGACCCTTCGATTGCGTTTTCAGATTCCGGGACACAATCGTATGCGACCGCGTTCTTTGAACAGAGTCTGAACATGGATATCGAACTGCTGCGAATCATGCCAAAGTTTGCGCAGTATCAGGGCCAGAACTCACTGGCCTTGCGACTCGGATGGTCGGTACTGGCGATCAACAGAGTGACGCGGCCAGTGGAATCTGTGGCATGGGACGGCTTCCCTCTGACACCCACACTGACCGATAATCGAGCCGAATTCCTGCTTCAAACATGGAACGTGGGTCTGATGTTTCAGTATTGAACATTCCCACGACGGGTCAACGAAACAACCACCATCAGTAGCGTCGTTGCAAGGCAGATGCCAGCCAACCAATCTCCGTATTTCACGTAGAGCGACTCTCTGGGATCGAGCGGCGCCTGACCGAAGATGATGCCGGAGAATTGACGTCTCCAATGGCCGGTCTGTGGATCCCGCAAGCCTTCCACGGGTTCCAGTTGTACCTGCAGTCCGTCGAAGGGTTCTTTCATCACGTGAATTTCGGCAGGGTCACGAATCTGCCCGTTGCCGTCGATAAACGCTGAGATTCCACCGTTCACGCTGCGAACCATCGGCATCCGTGTTTCAACGCAGCGAAAGGCTGCCGTGATCAAGTGCTGATCAAGCTCACTGGAACCATGAAACCAGGCGTCGTTGGTGAGATTCACCAGCACGTCGCATTCATTGCCAGCCTCATCACGTTGCGCGGCGATTTGTCGAACAAGATCCGGCACAGTGTCCTCAAAACAGATCAATGGAGCGATGCGATGGCCACCGTATTCAAACATGCGAACGCTGTCACCTTCGTCAATGCCGTAGTTCGATCCAAAGGGAGTTAGCTTGTGCAGCCATGGGAAGATGTTCTTTAGAGGAATGTATTCACCAAACACCACGCGATGAATCTTGTCGTAGCGCCCGATATATCCAAGGTCCGGCCGCACGAAGGCAGCGCTGTTGAAAACCTTGATCCGTTCTTTTTCCGCGACAAATGCCTGAACACCGATGACCAGCGCCGCACCGGACGCCTGAGCGTGCATTTCCAGTCGCTTTTGAACGTCGTCGGCACGCCAGTTCTGGATCAATGGATCAGTGTCGTTGCCATACGCCTGCAACAGAGGGCGTGGAAGTTGTTCCAGAACCTGCTTATCAGTCACATCTTTCGCGACTGAACGCATGGGAGTAGGAAACATTGTTTCTGGCCAGACGATAATGTCCGGTTGCAACAGAACCGCTTCGCGCATCAGTGAGTCGTGAACGCGATAGCGAGTCGTATCTTCTGCTGCATCCTGCTTCATATCCGGTGTGAAATTGCCTTGAATCAACGCGAAGACGGGGCCGGCAGGAAACTGTTCGGGCGGAGTGCGACGGACAAATCCGTAACCAAGCACGCCAACCAAAACCGCAGAGGCCGTGATGACCGGGAGCCATTGGATTTGAGTGATCGTAGTTCCTGTGTCGCCAGTTTTAACACTCAGTTTTAGTCGCTGCAGCCACGCCAATGGAATATTGACCGCAATTGCGGCGGCGACCAGAGCGATCACAAATGTGACAGCGTAGACGCCGGTGATATCACAAATCTGAATCAGCAGCGACCAGCGGTACTGTGAGTGACCAAGAAAGTACCACGCAAAGCCAGTAATCATCCATGAACGCACATATTCAAGTCCAGTCCAGACGATCGGGACTGCCAGCCATATCGGCATTCGCATCGCCACACAACGCCGACCGAGCCACACGAATACTGGCACATAAAGCGCGACATAGAAGGCCAGTGCGACCAGTGCGAGAAACATTGCGGGATGCCCCAGCCGCATCCACTGCAGTGTGCAGAGTGCCCAGACAAATGCCACGCTCCACGTGACAATGTATGCATGTGGCGGCAAAGATCTGAGCCGCAGCAGTTGGATCAATGGCACCAGCGCGATCCACGCCAGACCAGACCATTCCATCGGAGTGAAAGAGAGCCACAGCAGAATCATACTGCTGGCAACAAGCAATACCACAGACCGCGTTGAACCTTCACGCACGACAGGTGCAGCGGTTGAAGCCTGAGCGATGATACGATGAACCTCAGGGCGAAGCTGCTGAGCTTGTACGTCAGCAGCTTCGTTCGTTGGCCGTTCGATCTGAGGGTCCATACCGTTACGTCCGTGCCGGTGGAAGTTGGAGTTCAGGTACTATGTCGCAGCTTTTTTTAGTGCAGCCGCTTTATCGGTGACTTCCCATGTGAAACCGTCACCGCTGCGGCCAAAGTGACCACCTTCGGCTGTCTTCAGGAAGATCGGGCGCCGCAGTTTCAAGTGTTCGATGATGCCTTTTGGTGTCAGCGGAAAATGCTCACGAACAAGGGCTTCAATTTTCACTTCTGGAATAGTGTTGGTGCCAAAAGTGTCAACTCGAATACTCACAGGATCAGCCACGCCGATTGCATATGCCAACTGAACTTCACACTCGCGAGCCAACCCTGCCGCGACGATATTCTTCGCGACGTAACGACCCATGTATGCTGCAGAGCGGTCAACCTTCGTTGAATCCTTGCCGGAGAACGCTCCACCACCATGGCGACCCCAGCCACCGTAAGTATCAACGATGATCTTGCGGCCAGTCAAACCCGTGTCGCCGTGTGGACCACCGACAACAAAGCGACCCGTCGGGTTGATGTGATACTTCGTGTTGCTGTCCAGCATGTTGGCTGGGATCACTTTGCCAATGACTTCCTTCTTTACGTAATCAGCAATTTGTTCCTGAGTGACAGTTTCATCATGCTGTGTCGAAATCACGATGGCATCGACGCGTACAGGTTTGCTGCCGTCGTATTCCACAGTGACCTGGCTTTTGCTGTCAGGTCGCAACCAGGTGATTCCGCCCTTGAGTCGTACTTCAGCCAGACGGTTGATCAGGCGATGAGCATACGCGATTGGAACTGGCATCAGTTCTTCTGTCTGATCGCAAGCGTAACCAAACATGAGGCCCTGGTCGCCGGCGCCGTCGCGGTCAACACCTTGAGCGATATCGCCAGACTGGCTGTGCAGTGCCAGAAAAATACGGCATGTATCCGCGTTGAAACCAATATCGTCGGACGTATAACCAATGTCGCGAATCACTTTGCGTGCGACAGCAGCGTAATCAACTTGTGCTGTGGTTGTGATTTCACCGGCGAGAACAACAAGATCGGTCGTGCAGAGTGTTTCGCACGCGACGCGAGACATTGGATCTTGTGCCAGCAATGCATCGAGAATACCGTCTGAAACCTGGTCGGACACTTTGTCCGGATGTCCCATGCTGACGGATTCGCTCGTGAAGAAATAGTTCGCCATTGTTACCTGTTACCTGCGTGCTAAAGTTGAATGAATTTGAAACGCGACGTGAGCACGATTTTCGGCGTTTTGCCGAATACACTGGCGGAAGTCTAGGCAAGCGGTTTGGCCGCCACAACAGATATCCCCACGCAAAACGTCAATGCTGGGATTCGAGAAGTTCGATTCTGACGGTGGGCCGAACTGCGGTTGGACGAGCAGTAGCAACGGAATTTACCGATGCCGAGTTTGTATGCCATGCCACCAATTCCTATCGGCCATGCTGAAGAATGCAGATTTGAGGACAAATCTGCCTCCTGTCGTCCGACCTGTCCCAGGTCGGATTCCTGCAACTCGGCTATTGATTTGGTAAACTGGTATCTGCCGCATGACCAAATTCAGATTCGCAGTATCGTTTTCCTACCGGAGTTTCACGCTGGTGAGCAATGACCAATCGTTGTCATCGTACTGGAAACTCGATCCAGACACGACCTACCTGAATCATGGCTCTTTCGGGCCTTCGCCACTTTCCGTTCAGCAGGCGCGTGAGGCATGGAGTCAGCGGCTGGAACGCCAACCCATGCGATTCTTCTGCCAGGAAATGGAAGTTGAACTGGATCGTACGTCAGCGGTGCTGGCAGAATTTCTGGGAACTCAACCCGATCGTCTCGCATTGATCGACAACGCCACCGTGGCCATGAACGTGGTCGCGGCCAGCATCAACTTAATGCCTGACGACGAAATCCTGATCAACGATCATGAATACGGTGCCGTCAAAAATATCTGGCAGGCAAAGTGCCGAGAATCCGGAGCGAAGCTGGTTACGGCGATCTTGCCATTTCCACCGTCGCCCAACGAAGTCGTCACGGCAATGGAATCAGCAATCACGCCGCGCACAAAACTTATCGTCGTCAGCCACGTTACGTCGGCAACTGCCTGCATGTTGCCAATCAAAGCCATCTGCCAAATGGCTGCACGGCACAATGTTCCCGTCTGTGTTGACGGGCCGCATGCGATTGCAATGCTTGACGTGAATCTCAACGATCTTGGCTGCGACTACTACTGTGCCAGTGGTCACAAATGGTTGTGCGCGCCGTTTGGTAGCGGGTTTCTTTGGGTTCATCCGCGACATCATGCTACCATTCGCAGCCCCATCGTCAGTTGGGGTGGAAGTATTGCTGGTCGAGCAGCCTCGTGGAAAGATCGCACAAACTGGCTGGGCACACGTGACCCGGCTCCACTACTGGCGATGGGTGATGCTGCGAAATTTTTCACCTCGGAACGTCTCGAACAGTTCCGCAAACACGCGCATGGACTCGTCAGCTACGCAAGACGCGAGCTATTGCAGATGCCCGGCGTCAGCACTTTCTGCACTCCCACGGAATCTGATTTCGTGAGCATGGCTGCTGTTGAATTACCTCAGCCACCGGGCTGGAAACCTGGTTATCATGGATCGCCTGATCCTTTGCAGCTTAAACTTCGCGATGAACATCAGATTGAAGTTCCCGTCGGATCCTGGAGCGGTCGTCGCTTTCTTCGCGTGTCGGCTCATCTGTATACTACAAGAGCGGACATCGACCGTCTGCTGACTGTTTTAGGAACGGTCTTAAAATAAAGTACGTCAGCCATTCCAGGCTGACTGGTTGTGCTTCATGTCAGGCTGGAAAGCCTGACGTACGTTTCGTTTACCTTGAAAAAATGCGGGGCGATGACCACGAGGTAGACGATTCAATTTTTGAATGGGTGCTTAACACTGGCCAAAGGTTTCGATATTTGAAACACTACCTATGCTCCATAAAACACTTCTCGCGGCTGGTGTGCCGCTGAATGCGAAACCGTAAACATGAAACCTCGCCAAGTATTCTTCAGCATTCTTCTGACCGCTGTCGTCGCAACCACTGCTTGGCGAATCCTGACGCCGCGTGTTGTCACGAACGTTGCAGTGACCGTCACCGATGAACGCCCTGCGCCGGTCTTCCAATTGCTTGACCAGAATGGACGACCGGCTCAATTGCAGGGATACCTCAATCGTCATCGCATTCTACTGGTGTTCTTTGACGGTCGGAAAGGCATCAATGGCAATCCGTTGATGGATCAGATTCGACAATTCGCCCCTGCAATCAAACGTACGGGAGTCAAGCTCATCGCGGTCTCGACTCCGCTGACGCCGGAAATCAAATTGCAGGCAGAGAATTATCCCTTCCCTGTGCTTCGCGACAATTGGTCCGGCCAGCCAGGGTCCAGTTCAGTCAAATGGGGAACTGCCGTGTTGCCGACCAGGGAAACCACAGCTCCAATCAGGCCTGCGATGTTTGTGATCGAACATACCGGAATGGTCGAATGGGAAGGCGACACGCCAAAACCGGTGGCCGATCCCGCACTGTTCCTGACTCAACTGATTGCAGGAAGTTAGATGACATGAAAGCTCACAGGATCCGACTCGTTGGCCCGTGGGAAGCACGGCAGCTCGACAATAATTTGCAACCCATCGGCGACGTGATCAATTGCCAGTTGCCATACTCAGTGATGCCACAGCAAAATCCATCGGGAGTTCTCCTGCTTCGAGGATTTCATTGCCCGACCGGCATCGACCAGAACACGATTCTGCGCATCATCCTGAAGGCAAATCAACAACCGCATGAAGTTCGCATGAACAGCATGCCAGCCGAAGTTATCGAAGCAACTCGCATCGGCAACACGGGCCTCAACGAAACTCACAGGGAATTCTCGATTGATATCACACCGTCAATTGCAGCGTTCAATCACCTGATCGTAATTTTTCAGGTCAGCAGGACAGAAATTCCTGCCTCGCTGGAAACTGCATGGCTGGAGATACAGGACTGAACGAAATCAAGTACGTCAGCCTTTCTGGGCTGACTTCTTTCACTCGATCTCATGCATGCACAGAGCATTGACGCCCAGTCGCTCGCCATTGATTTCGTTAGGCGATTGTGCCTGCTTGTAAAGTGGCAGCGGGCCGGATAACTTCTTCGGCTTACCTGACGTCGAAAGGATCACAAATCATGTCCAATGAAAATCTGTCTCGTCGTGAACTGCTGCAGGCAACTGTCGCCGCTGGTGCGGTGGCTTCTATTGCCTCACTTTCAACCACCACTCTTGCTGCTGCTAAGGAAAATAATATGAAGGGCAACATCAAACACTCAGTCGTCTTTTGGTGCTTCAACGTCGCTGGAGATAAATGGGATATCGACAAGACCTGCGAAATTGCCAAGAGTCTCGGATGCCAGTCAGTAGAAATCTGCGGCCCGGAAGAATTCCCGACGATAAACAAACACGGATTGACCTGTGCGATCGCGGCCAACGGAATGCCAGGAGCTCCGTTTATGAAGGGCTTGAACAATCCTGCTTATCAGGCTCAGGTCATCGAAGCAACCACCAGGATGATTGATGAATGTGCGGCTGCTGGCGTTCCAAACGTTATCGCCTTTACCGGTTATAAATGGAAAGATGCCGAAGACCCAACCAGCGGCGAGATTTCACTCGAAGAGGGTGCTGACAACTGCGTGGCGGCTCTGAAAAAACTGGCGGTTCACGCCGAGAAAAAGGGTGTCACAATTTGCATGGAACATTTGAACACACGCGACGATTCACATCCGATGAAAGGGCATCCTGGCTATCAGGGCGACGACATCGATTACGTGGCGAACATCGTGCGGCGAGTCGGTTCACCGCGCGTGAAAATCCTGTTTGATATCTATCACGTACAGCTCATGAACGGTGACGTCATTCGACGTATCGAGCAGTACAAGGATGTTATTGGCCATATTCATACAGCCGGAAATCCGGGACGTGGAGAACTCGACGATAATCAGGAAATCAACTATCCCCCGATCATGCGGAAGCTTGTTGAAATCGGTTACAAGGGCTTCGTCGGTCACGAATTCATTCCGACTCGCGATCCAGAAGCTGGCTTGAAGCAGGCGATTGAATTGTGTGACGTTTAGCAGAATCTACAATTCATGTTGTAAAACAAAGATGGCGAATTCGACGGCTCCTCGCGGAGAATCGAATTCGCCATTATCTTTCAGTCTGCGGTCTGAATGACTTACTTCTTTTCAAACTCAGCGTCGATCACATCATCGTCGCCTTTTGCACCGCCGGGGGCTGCACCAGCATCTGCTCCTTCGCCTTTGTCAGCTTGCATGTGCTGAGCCAGCGCTTGAGACGCCTGCATCAGTTCATCACAAGCAGTCTTGATGGCAGCAGCATCGTCACCTTCGGCCGCCTTTTTGACTTTCTCCATGGATGCCTCAACGGCAGACTTAGACGAAGCATCCAACTTGTCTGCGTGCTCCTTCAGAGTCTTTTCGGTCTGATGGATCAGGGCTGAGGCCTGATTCTTGGCAGAAGCCAATTCCTGCTTTTTCTTATCTTCTTCGGCATGTGATTCGCCATCTTTTCGCATGCGTTCGATTTCTTCCGGTGACAGACCACTGGACTGTTTGATCTGAACCGAATGCTCTTTTCCGGTGGCTTTGTCTTTGGCCGAGACGTTCAAAATTCCGTTCACGTCGATGTCGAATTTGACTTCAACCTGCGGAACCCCGCGTGGTGCCGGTGGAATGCCGTCCAGATTGAATTCGTCCAGCAGACGGTTGTCTGCGGCCATCTTGCGTTCACCCTGGAAGACTCGCACATTTACAGCGGGTTGATTGTCAGCAGCGGTTGAGAACGTTTCAGTCTTGGTCGTTGGGATCGTCGTGTTACGTTCGACCAGAACAGTCATGATTCCGCCTTCGGTTTCGATACCGACAGACAGCGGAGTCACGTCAAGCAGCACGATATCTTTAACGTCGCCGCCAATGATCCCACCCTGAATCGCAGCACCAAGAGAAACCACTTCGTCCGGGTTTACACCCTGATGTGGCTCTTTGCCGAACATATCCCGTACCAGCTTTTGCACTTTCGGGACTCGAATCGAACCACCGACAAGCACGATTTCCTGAATATCGCCAGCCTTCAGCTTTGCATCCTTCAATGCATTCAAAACCGGCTGACGACAACGTTCGACGAGCGGATCGATCAGCTCTTCAAACTTGCTGCGGGAGATGCTGAGTTGCAGGTGCTTCGCACCACTGGCGTCGGCCGTAATGAACGGCAGATTGATGTCAGTCGCCTGTTGCGATGATAGTTCTTTCTTGGCTTTTTCCGCTGCTTCACGCAAACGCTGAAGTGCCATCGGATCCTTGCGAAGATCTATGCTTTGTTCCTTTTGAAACTCTTTGGCGATGTAGTCGATCAGGACTTCATCAAAGTCGTCACCACCAAGGTGCGTGTCGCCGTTGGTGCTGAGCACTTCGACAAGTTCATCACCGACTTCCAGAATCGACACGTCGAACGTACCGCCACCAAGGTCGAAGACGCAAATCTTCTCTTCTTTTTTCTTGTCGAGTCCATAAGCCAAAGCGGCTGCAGTGGGCTCGTTGATGATCCGAGCTACATCAAGGCCCGCGATCTGACCGGCATCCTTTGTTGCCTGGCGCTGAGCATCGTTGAAGTAGGCCGGAACAGTAATCACGGCCTTGTTGACTTTGTGGCCCAGGTAATTCTCTGCGGCTTCCTTCAACTTGCGAAGAACAAGCGCGGAAATTTCCGGCGGCGTATATTCCTTGCCATGAACATCAACCTTCACATAATCCGCCACGCCGCCCACGACTTTGTAGGAAACAAGTTTTTCCTCGGACTCGACTTCGCGATGGCGACGTCCCATGAAACGCTTGATCGAATAGATCGTGTTCTGTGGATTTGTAACGGCCTGACGCTTAGCAGGCTCACCAACCAGAGTTTCGCCCTTTGTTGTGAAGGCCACTACGCTAGGAGTTGTGCGGCTGCCTTCCTGATTGGCAATCACGCGAGGCTCGCCGCCTTCCATAACGGAAACCACGGAGTTTGTCGTGCCCAAGTCGATGCCAATGATTTTTTCACCAGAAACTGCCATTACGTTGCCCCTAATTGATTTGTATTGCTAGCAGAAACACAAGGTCCGGAATTGATTTGTCTGATATCTTCAATTGAAACGAAATGTCGAAGCTTGTCAGCGACAAGCCAACCTCTGCAAAGAATCAGATGAACTTGTAAGATTTGTACGCCAGGCCCAGCAATTGACATGGACCAGCAGAAGTTGACTAGTTAGCAGGTTCCATGCCGATCTGTAGAATTCATCAAAACACAGAAATTCAACTATTTTGAAGGGGCGAGCCTCGGCTGGTCGTTCGCTCTGAATGCCAGACTGGCAGTTGCGAACTGGTAATGAAACTGTCTGATAGGTGCCAAATTGGCTAGTGGCAGAAGGTTTGGGCTGTGATGCCATTCTGTCGTTTAGTCATGAAATACACAACGCAGCGGTCCAGATATGCGACATTGCGTCCGGTTTGAAGCGAAATTCGTGGGATTGTCTGAGACATGTCGCGGGGTGCTTGACATGGAATTTGTGCATTTGTACAAGCCCGAACAGATATTATGGCGAAGTTCGGAGCCTCACTTCAATGGCGTTGGGTCGAAGAGTGTGGTTGTACAGGTGTGGTTTTGCTTGCTCATGATGGGGGCTTCGAATGCAAACCGGTCAGCAGTCTGGATCTTCGCTGGCACATAAGAACCGCGAAGGTTAGGTACGCTGATGGCAAAGAAATCGACATCTAAAACACCGGTAAAAAAAGTGGCAAAAAAGGCTCCGGAAAAATCTTCTCCCAAGCCACGTCCGGCTTCTCGGCCTTCTCCTGCAGCGACCAAAGTAACGCTCAAGAAAGCCGTTACAAAAAAAGCCGCGATGCCGGTGACAAAAACATCGGACGGGCCGATTCGGACTCAGCGTTCAAGCAAGACGAAGGCCGTTGTTGCATCGTCGCTGCCGCCGGAAATTGAACTTAGCAATGTCGATGAACAGCTAGTAGCATTGATTAATCAGCGCACGTCGCTGTACCTGAAGAAAATGCAAGGTGTCGCTGCGCCTTCGAAGATCATGTTCAGTGAGCTTGACCAGCAGCAAGTTTGGGCGATGATCGATCGTTGCAATCAAGGTCCGTTGACGTCTGCAGAAATTAAGACATTCTTTCGGCCATTGATGAGTGCGGGTCGTCAGCGGATCAAGAGCATCCGTGTCGCCTATCTTGGGCCAGCTTATAGTTTCACTCATCAGGCAGCGATCGAACGCTTCGGTGAAGGTGCCGACCTTGTGCCGGTCAGTACCATCGCGACTGTGTTCGAAGAGGTGAACCGAGGTCATGTGGACTTTGGTTTGGTTCCGATCGAAAACAGCACGGACGGCCGTATTGTCGATACGCTGGATATGTTTACTCGACTTCCACTACGGATCTGTGGGGAAGTTCAGTTGCACGTGCATCACAATCTGCTGGCACGCTGCGATCGCAGTGAAATTACTGAGATTTACAGCAAACCGCAGGCACTTTCACAGTGTCGCGACTGGCTGGCCAAACATATGCCGAACGCGCGGCAGATCGAAGTCACCAGTACATCTACAGCCGCTCAGTTGGCACGCGACAAACCGAATGTTGCGGCAGTGGCCAGCCATCAGGCGGCAGTTCAGTACGATGTCAGGATTGTGGCGGAGTGCATTGAAGACAATAAGAATAACATTACGCGGTTTGCGGTTATCGGAGACAGCGTGGCAGATCCAACAGGAACTGATCGCACTGCCATTTTGCTGCAGATTCCGCACAAGCCAGGATCTCTGTCGGATGCTTTGGAAGCGTTTCGTCGCAACAAGGTGAATCTTACCTGGATCGAATCGTTCCCGCTGCGGGCACCTGAAATTGGCTATCTGTTCTTTCTTGATTTCGAGGGGCACATTTCAGAATCCCGCATCAAGAAAACATTGAAGGACCTTGAGGCGTTGCCGCCCGATCGACTTGAAGTTCTCGGTTCATACCCACGCAGCGAAGCCTTGAAGTAATTTGTTTGGTTTGTTCCACGAAAGTTGTATCACATCATGCGTCGTTTTTTGATTGCTGGTAACTGGAAGATGAACACGACTCGCCAGTCGGGAGTCACACTGGCCGACGAATTGGCGGCCATCGCTGCCAAAGAGGAATCAGGTGTCGAAGTTCTGGTTTGTCCTCCTTATCCATATTTAATTCCTGTCGCTGAGAAGATTGCTGGCAGTGCTGTTCAGTTGGGTTCTCAGGATGCTTATTTTGAAGCACCGGGTGCGTTCACTGGCGAGATTGCCGTTGAAATGCTGAAAGACTGCGGGTGTCAGTACGTGATTCTCGGTCACAGTGAGCGACGTCATGTGATGGGCGAAACCGATGAAATCATCAATCGGAAGACGCGTGCCGTGATTTCCGGGGGTCTAAGAGTCGTGCTGTGCGTGGGCGAATTGCTCAACGAACGACAGGCTGGGCAAACCGAAGAAGTCCTGGATCGGCAGATGGAAGGTGCGTTAGTCGGGGTGTCGGAAGTCGATGCAGTGAACCTCGTCATTGCCTACGAACCCGTCTGGGCGATTGGTACAGGCGTCACGGCGACTCCCGAACAAGCGGAATCCGCCCATGAACATCTTCGCAATTGGCTTGCCACTCGCTATACTCCGGCGTTCTCTGAAAGGGTTCGGATACTGTACGGTGGTAGTGTGAAGGCCGACAACGCTGAATCGCTGCTCGGTTTGCCAAATGTGGATGGAGCTTTGGTTGGTGGAGCCAGCTTGAAATCCAGCACCTTTGTCCCGATCATCGCCGCCGCCCGCAAACTTTCGACCGCGACATAGTGCATGTGCGACGGCCTTTTCAGACCGTCTGATTTGTACAGAATGGTGAAGATAAGCTCCTGTTTGGGACAGCCTCAGAAGGCCGTCGTTCAAACAAAAACTGATGTTTTTGTGATGGTTAGATTCAATTAGTTCTTTGCTGTGAAACGGATTGTCAGATGTCATTTCTGATCGGAACTTTGAGTTTTTTGATGCTGGCGGTCAGCCTGTTCATGATTCTGCTGGTATTGATTCAGCGCGGACGTGGTGGCGGACTGGCAGGTGCATTCGGTGGTATGGGCGGATCAAGTGCATTCGGCACACGCGCCGGTGACACATTCACTCGCATCACAATTGTATTGGCTGTTATTTGGGTTCTGCTCGCTGGTGGCCTTGGCATGATCATGCGTCGTGATGCCGAAGCGTCGAAGACTGGCGAAAATAGCGTCTTTGAAAAAGGCGCAAATTCAGGCAAAGACGAAACGACGAAGGACGGTAGCGAAATGACATCGGGCGACACCGATGACAGCACCGCAACTGAACCTGCCAAAGGTGATGTGGCTGAACCAAGCGGCGAAAAGAAGCCGGATGCCGCTAAAGGAACTACACCTGAAGCACCGAAGGCTGAAGCAGAAAAAGTTGAGGCTCCAAAGGGTGACGCTGAGAAAGCTAATGAAAAAGCATCATCGGACGAAAACCCGGCCACTCCGGCTGAGCCTTCTTCAGACCCACCCGCAGCCAACTCAGATGCCAAGGCTTCTGAAATCGAATCGGCAAAAGAAGCTCCGGCGGCGGACGCAAAACCTTAGCCTAACTGTTTTTGTTGAGGTGCAGACATCAGGTTGCCGTCTGGCAAGTGAACACTGAAGCTTCTGAAAAATGCCCGGAACGCTCTTTTGTAAGGTAATTCTAGCGTGATGCTTAGCATGACGGGATTTGGCAATGCTTCGTTCGATTCGGACAAAGTTCATGTCAGTTCCGAAATTAAATCCGTCAATAATCGCTACTTGAAGTTATCCGTACGGATGCCGGATTCTGTAGCCCGCTTTGAAGCGGAAATTGAAAAACTTATTCGTTCACGCGTGGCACGTGGTACGATTCAGGTTTCAATTCGCGTGCGTTTTCATGGTGGTCAAAGCGAATTCAAAATTGATCAAGATCTGTTGAAGTCATATCAACAGCAGTTGTCTGAAATCGCAGCAGTGGACGAAAACCGGCCGAATCTCGGTCATTTGCTCCAACTGCCGGGCGTGGTCACACAGACCGAGCTGCCAGACGAACTTGTAAACTCTCTTTGGCCCGCCGTCGAAAAATGTCTTTCAGAGGCGCTGGATCATTTCGATGATTTCCGCCAACGTGAAGGCGAATCCATGCGGCAGGACATGGAGCGTCAGTGCGAGGTGATTGAAACAGAAATGAAGAAGGTGGCCGAACTTGCTTCACAGGTGGTGACGGAGTATCGCGACAAAATTTTGGAACGCGTCCGACGCATGATCGGCGATTCTTCGATCTCCGTCAGTGAAAATGATGTGATTCGTGAAGTTGCATTGTTCTCAGATCGATGCGACATCAACGAAGAGATCACACGTCTTCGTAGCCATACAGAACAATTTCTCAGACTGCTCAACGGCAACACATCGCAGGGACGTAAACTTGAATTCATCGGGCAGGAGATGTTCCGTGAAATCAACACGACAGGCTCCAAGGCGAACAATGTGACGATCGCCTTAAGCGTCGTCGAAATGAAAGCTGCCATCGAACGCATGCGCGAAGTGCTGCAAAACGTTGAATAACATGCAAAGCGAATAGAACAAGTAGACTGGTGTCAATGGTTCAGAATGGACCGAAACGCATTGTGGTACTGTCGGGCCCCAGCGGAAGTGGAAAAACAACACTCGTGCGGGAACTGGTGGCACGCGCTGAAGTGAAGCTGGTAAAATCGGTCTCAGCGACAACTCGTCCGCCGCGGCCTGCAGAAATTTATGGCGATGATTATTGGTTTCTGACAGACGCGGACTTTCGCGAAAAGCTGAAAAACAGTGAGTTTCTGGAGTATGCCGAGGTTTTTTGTTCGGGCTTTCTTTACGGAACTCTAAAATCAGAACTGGATCGAGCTTGGGAACAAAATGGCTGGGCATTCCTGGAAATCGACGTCCAGGGAGCCCTGAAGGTTTTGCAGCAGTACCCAAATGCTGTTACGATTTTCCTGCAGACGCCGTCCCCGGCAGAGTTTGAACGTCGATTGAGAGCTCGGGGAACGGAATCTGAAGAATTGATACAACGTCGTCTGGCGACCGCAGAGCGTGAACTGCAGTTGGCCGACAGATACAAATATGTGGTTGTAAACGATCTGCTGGAAACCGCAATCAGCGAGATCTGTGCGATACTGAAGGCGGAGGAGATGGCTCAAGATGCTTGATGAATTTCGTGAAGACGCAATTGCCCGTAAAGTTGGCGGACGATTCAAACTAACAGCCATGATTCAAAAGCGCATGGTCGCTCTGAATCGTGGCGCGCGACCGCTTGTGGATCTCAACACAAAAGATCTGATGCAGATCGTTGTTGCGGAGATCATGGGTGACAAGATTTATCTTGATGACTCCGGCAACGTGAAAGCAGCCCAGGATCAGTCTCCTCTCGTCGATAAGCTCGACCGACTGCTGGCTGACGACGGCGGCCCGGGAATTGACGACCTGTAAGTGTTGATTGCGAAGACATCGATCATGTCCGGTTCCCTTGCCAACCGTGAAATTCTGCTGGGCGTCTCCGGGGGAGTTGCAGCTTACAAAGCCGCAGACCTCTGCAGTCGCCTTGTGCAATTGGGGGCAACAGTGTCCGTGATCATGACCGAATCGGCTCATCAGTTTATCGGAGCGACAACATTCGAAGCACTGACCGGGCGACCTGTGCATCGTCATGCGTTTTTATCTCAAGAACATTTCCAGGGCGAACACATTGGGCTGGCTCGGCGAGCCCAACTGGTGGTCATCGCACCGGCAACAGCACAGACGATTGCCAGACTCGCGCACGGCATGGCCGATGATCTGCTCAGCACCACGATGCTGGTTTCAACTGCCCCGGCTATCATCGCGCCGGCCATGAACTGCGACATGTGGGCAAAGCCAGCCGTGCAACGCAATGTCGCACAGTTGAAAGAAGATGGTTACCACATCGTCGGTCCGGAGGAAGGCTGGCTGAGTTGCGGTCAGGTTGGGTCAGGCCGCATGGCCGATCCCGGACGAATTCTGCTGGAAATGCAAGCCGTGCTGGCGGGCGAAGTTGCATGATGAGAATTCTGATTACCGCCGGACCAACCCGCGAATACATCGACGACGTGCGATTTCTTTCCAACGCCAGCAGCGGACGCATGGGGTACTCCCTGGCGACCGCTGCAATTGCTGGCGGACATGAAGTTGTGCTTGTCACGGGCCCTGTTGAACAATCAGCACCGGAAGGCTGCGAAGTTCATCGCATCGAAACCACAGATCAGCTTCGTCAGCGGTGTCTGGAACTTTTCCCGGGGTGCGATGGAGTCATTGCAACTGCAGCCGTCTGCGACTATCGGCCCAAATCACGCATCACTGGAAAAATCACGAAGACCGGTCAGCCGATGGTACTGGAGCTTGTGGAAACGTCCGACGTGCTGGCGGAACTTGGCAGCCAAAAAGGGCACCGCTGGATTGTCGGTTTTGCATTGGAGTCTCAGGATCCTCGTAACAACGCCATGCGAAAACTTCGCATGAAGAACTGCGACTGCATTGTCCTTAATGACACATCAGCGATCGGTTCCCTCACGAACTCCGTTGAGATCCTGTCACCTGACGCTGAAACGATCGCGGCCTACAAAGGCACAAAGCAGCATGTTGCTGAACAAATTCTGCAGTTGGTCGAGACTTCAATTCACGGCCGAAGATCGTCCTAAGGAATAGTCCCAAAGCAAAAGTACGTCAGCCTTTCCAGGCTGACTTGTTTTGCTTCATGTCAGGCTGGAAAGCCTGACGTACTTTTCGCAATGTTATTTCGGCACTGTGTTCTGTGCGTCATCGGCTCGCCAGCAATCACTTTTGCGTCTTCTTGTAAATCCTGGACCGACAAATGCCCAGTCGGTTGCACCAGAATTCGAACATCACCCACAGTGTCAGCAGACCATAACGCGTGCTGCGGCGAAAATTGATGCTCGATGCTTCCGCAAAATAGCGCACAGGCACCGGGATGTCTCCGAGTCTGAATCCAAAGTAGACAGACTGGGCCAGAAACTGTGTATCGAACACGAAGTCGTCTGAGTTCTCCTGCCACGGTACGGTCTCAAGCACTTCGCGACGATAGGCTCGGAAGCCGCTGTGAAAGTCTCCAAGATTCTGACCCAGCATGACATTTTCGAAAATCGTCAGGCAGCGATTGGCAATATACTTCCATGCGGGCATGCCGCCCTGCAACGCTTCGGCTCGTGTCCGAATTCGCGACCCAAGAATAACATCGCAGTTGCCCAATCGGATGAGTTCGGCCGCCACAGGGATGACTCGACTGTCATATTGATAGTCGGGATGAATCATCACGACAATATCAGCGCCGCGTTCCAGAGCTGCGGTGTAGCAGGTTTTTTGATTCCCACCGTAGCCGGTGTTCGTTGTGTGGGGAATCACGGTCAGTCCCAGCGATCGAGCAAGTTCTACTGTGCGGTCTTTGCTGCAGTCATCGACAAGGATGATTTCGTCAACTGTGCCTGGCGGAATATCGCGCAGAGTCTTCTCCAGAGTTGATTCTGCATTGTAGGCCGGCATCACCGCAATAATGCGAGGCTTGTCGTTTGACAGCATGGTATAGAGATCTTTTAAGGCAATGAGCAACGCTGAATTTCAGATGTAGGAATAACAACTTCGTTTTCCATTCCGAACCGGGCTTAGACGGGGTCGTCGCCAGAATCTGAATTCGTCGAATCCGTCGGCTTCACAACGGCATGCGCCGCCGAGGTCGCAACACGCAGCGTTTCCGCCATGTAGTCTACTGGTGCGGCCCAGCCGGTAAAGAGTTCGAATTGCTTGGCCGCCTGACGTACGAACATTTCCACGCCGCTGACAGTTGGACAGCCGCGTTCTCGCGCCAGTTTTAGCAGTAATGTCTGTTCGGGATTGTAGACTGTATCAAACACCAGCATGGAATCGCCCATCCAGTGCTGTTCGAACGGAGTCTCATTTAGCTTTGGATGCATGCCGACAGACGTGCAATTCACCAGTACGTCAAAGGTTTCGGCACCGCGATTTTCCCAGGACACGTGTTGGCATTCCAGTTCGGCCGCCAGGGCTTTGCCTCGTTCACGCGAGCGATTTGAAATCGTGACCACGGCGCCCGCACTCTTCAACGCCTGTGCAACCGCCCGCGAAACACCACCAGCTCCAAGAATCAGCACTTTGCGACCGGCGAGATCCGGCACGCTGCCAGCTTTTTTCAGTCCATCCTGAATTGCTTCCAGCGCGGCAGACGCATCGGTATTGATTGCAATCCACTCATTGTTTCGCATACACACAGTATTCGCGGCACCGATCAGATGGGTTTCTTCCGGAATGACATCGCAGTACTGCATCACGGCCTCTTTATGAGGGATCGTGACGCTGTAACCGATGATGCTTAGTTTTTCGAATTCCGTGAGTGATTCCAGAAGTACGTCAGCCGGAATCCGCAGCGGCAGATAAACGGCATCGATCCCCAGCTTGCGAAAAGCGGCGTTATGAATCAGCGGGCTTTTGCTGTGGGCGATCGGATCGCCGATCACACCAAAGACTTTCGTCACGTTTGTGATCTTGTTAAACCGGTACAGATTGCGGACTTCAGCATACGTCAGTTGCCCAGGAGCCATCTCCCGTTCGCGACTGAAACTGGCGTATGTAAACGGTGCACCTTCTCGACCACAAAGAATACGGCTGATGGTACCCATTTCTCCCATGCAGAATCCCACCGTCGGAATCTTGGAAGACCTTACCATTTCCAGCATGCGCACGTTGTCTGCGGGCGCATTCGCCATCGTGACGATCTTGATGATGTCGGGATCACAATCCGCCATACGACGATGAATGTCGTATAACTCCAGAGGTGTCTCTTCGAAATTGTGATAGCTGACGATGCGTTTTGTCTTGCCGTAGCGACGGATGGACTTTGCAATGTCTTCCTCAAGATCAACGTATTCCGCGCCTGCGATGATGGCTTCACGCAAAATTGCCAGACGTTGTTCTTCGGTACCAAACCAGCGGCCACGATCCGTCCGACGTCGACAGGTAACAACAACCGGCGTTGGCCGATCCTTCAGCAGCAGCCCGATATCAGGCCGTTTGCGCATATAGTCAACGCGCAACTCCACGAGTTCTGCTTTCTTACCAGCCAAAGCACGGTGCTCTTCCATCATTGACGAATGCCGAGTTCGTCCAACACTTACGCAAATCATAAACGTTCTAATCCGCCGGTGAGTTTGTGACATATCCGCTGCGCGCCATGCCAGCGACCTCGGAGGACTCCCAAGGCTGGCGAAGTTTAGAATATCTTCGCCATCATAGTGAGCGTCAAAGTGGGCATCGCCGGATTTTTGAAGGGAACGCCAGCCGATCCCTGCCAAACGCTTGTGAAATAGCCCATTTTTACGGGTCTGATGTTGTTTTGGCAACGTCACTTCGCATGAGCCGAACGCGCTAGCGTCGGGCTTTTTTCCGGAAAACACTGTTCGTGCCAAAGCCCGAGGCTAGCGCCTACGGCTCATACAAACATCAGTTCAACTATTCCATGACCGAGAAGTAGTTCAGAACAGCGGCATCAAATGCTTCATTGCTCAATTCAAGCGGTTCAGAATGGTACTGACAATAGTTGCGAACCTGCAGCAACAGGTCTCGTGGCTGACACAGACGGTATGGTCGATTGGTTGGCTTGTAGTGGGAATCGACTAGATATCTGATGACTTCAGGCCGATGCTGGAAATTCAGCTTTTCGCACATGATGCCGAACAGATCCACAAACTCTGCTTCCGTTGGATCGGGTACTTCGATCTTATAGGGAATACGACGCAGGAACGCACCGTCAACCAGATCCTTCGGTTCCAGGTTTGTCGAGAACACAATCAGTTGGTCAAACGGAATCTGAATCTTCTTTCCGTTGGGCATATTCAGGTAGTCGAATCGCTTTTCCAGCGGCACGATCCAACGATTCAACAACATATCAACGGGCATCTTCTGACGACCAAAGTCGTCAATGACCAAGGTTCCACAGTTACTCTTCACCTGCAGCGGCGATTCGCAGATTCGTGATGTTGGATTGAGCGAAATTTCAAGTTCGTCCATCGTCAATTCACCGCCAGCGATGACCGTTGGTCGCTTGATCTGCACCCATCGACGATCAATGTCTGTTGAATCCAGAAGTCCCAAAGTCTGGCTTTCCTCAGCAACTTCTTCATGTACAGCCGGGTCGAAGATGCGCATGATGTCGCCTTCGATAGAAATCGCGCGAGGAATCCAGACTGTGGTTCCAAACGCCCCCGTAACTCGTTCAGCAATACTGGTCTTGCCGTTGCCTGGTTCTCCAAACAAAAACATGCCGCGACCGGAATTGATGGCTGGCCCCAGGCGATTCATCATGGCTTCATTGATGATCAACCCTTTGAACGCACGTTTCAGATCAGCTTTTGTGACGACCTGCCCCGCAATGCTTTGTGCCGAAACGGATGCCACGTAGTCTTCCAGAGAAACAGGCACAGTTCCAAAATACGTACATTCCTGTTGATATCTTCGAGCTCGCTCGCGGCCGGATTCTGTAATGCAGTATTCAGAATCGCCGGTGGAAGTTGTGCCCGTCAAATCAATATGTTTGTCCTGTCGCAGTTGTTTAAATAACGGCTCAAGAACTTTGAACGGCAGTCGCAACTGCGCCGCAACGCGGCGGCTGGTTTCGACACCCATTTGAAACAGAAAACGCATGATGATCTTTTCAATCATCGCAGGATTGATGCCCGTTTCACGCATGGAGCGAGGCTGTTGCGGAATAAATGCATCCTTGGAAGTAGCTTCCTTGCTGCCGTTACTGCCCTTGCTGCTGGCACTGGGCTCGCCAAGCAACATGTTCACACGATTGAAGAGTTCGTCGAGGCCTTCGCTGGCGTCTGATTTCGGAGCGGATGAAAGTGGCACGCAATCTGTCCTTGTGAATCTGCATTTTTTCAGGAATTACAACGGTATCTGCGACAGACCGGAATTCGATCGATGCGGCACCACTGCCGCGTGGGGATCTCTCCTGACTCAATCATTTATGTCGCAAAATGGATACGGTCAAACTGTGTTGATTCCTCTCACCATTTCGACACAATGCCGATTGTCGCAAAGCACGGTCGTGTGACTTCTGCGTCCTTGCGCCGCTGATCCTGCGCAATCGATTGATACCAACTCTTAAATTTATACGGCATAACCGTTGCAACTGGCGGATCTCAGTGCTGCCGACGGTCTGGAAATTCGTCATGCGTTTCAAAGATAAAGTGGTCATTGTCACCGGCGGCAGCAAAGGCATCGGCGAAGGCTGCGCTCGTGTGTTTTGCCGCGAAGGCGGATTTGTGAGCATCCTCGCCCGCGGCGCTGCCGCCGGTAATGCGCTGGCCGAAGAATTGAATACCACCGGCCCCGGACGCGCGATTTTTGTGCCATGTGACGTCGGTGATCATCTGCAACTGAAGAACGCAATCGAGCAAACCGTCGCAGAATTCGGTCGGCTGGACTGCATTATCAACAACGCCGGGCAGCACCCACCGGCCATGACAATTGATGAAACATCTGTAGAGTTCATGGAAGAACTCATGCGCATCAACTACATCAGCACATTCGCCGGTTCGCGCTACGCCGTGCCACATCTGCGTAAAACACGCGGCACGATTGTCAATATTTCATCGATGACAGCGGTCCTCGGGCAAGAGCATTCCACTGCTTACTGTGCCACGAAGGGCGCTCAGGTCAGTCTGACCAAATCCCTGGCGATCGAACTTGGCCCGGCGGGGATACGAGTCAACGCGATTCTGCCCAGCAACATTGATACGCCCTTGATGCGAGACTGGGCGGCGACGCTGCCAGACCCGGCGTCTGCGTTGAATCGCGTGTCTGCCATGCAGGTTTTCGGCCGCATGGGGACCATCGAAGAAATGGGCGAAGTCGCTTTGTTCCTTGCCAGCGATGAATCAAGTTTCATTACTGGTCAGGCGATTGAAGCCGAAGGTGGTGCGAGTCTGGATTACTAATCAAGGTAACGAAAGTCAACAGACGCCATCAGGCTGTGAAACATTGTGGCCCATGCTGGCTGCGAATCTGTTCGATTGTTGATCAAATTTGCCGCGGCCGTCATTTCTTGGCGCGAAGGATCACGGCCCAGGCAGATTCTCCATGCGTTGCGAATGCTTCGCCCCGCATCTTCGCCGTGATAGGCTGCTGAATTCATGAACTGCACTGCCGTTTGCTGAGATTGTTCCATGACGAAAGGGCTGTTCAGCATATAAAGCGACTGAGCCGGACGCAGGCTGTTGATCCGTTTTCCGGCAACGACGTTCGGGTTGGCGACATCGAAGACTTCAAACAGGTCGAGCATCGTGTTTCTAAATGAAGGCACATAGACGCTGCGGCACTGCATTGGATGTTCATCATGGTGATAGGCGTTGTCATACGTTGACAGCTTCGCAATTGTGCGGCCAGAATGAATCGACAAATCCAGTGCTCCACTGATCTGCAGTAATGAATCGCGAATGGATTCCGCGTCGAGGCGGCGGCGGGATGCTCGGGCGAGCAAACGGTTCTCCGGATCTGTATGGCCCGCTTCGGGAGACACATCAGAACTCAGCCGGAATTGCGATGTCAGGCAGAGGCGTTTCACAAGCTGCTTTGTGGACCAATGATCGTTCGCGACGAAAGTATCGGCCAGGTAGTCAAGCAGTTCCGGATGAGTCGGGCGGTCGCCAGTTTCGCCAAAGTTGTCCGGTGTTCGCACGATCCCTTCGCCCATCACATGCATCCAGACTCGGTTCACGTAAACGCGAGCTGTCAACGGGTTGCCTGGTGAAGCAATCCATTCCGCCAGTTCTCGTCGGCCGCTGGAAGTTTCGGCCTCCGCCGCAGAAAGAGTTGCACTGCGATCGCTTGGCGTCGCCACACTGATGAAACCGCGCTGAACAACAGCTCCGAGATTACGAATCTCACCGCGAACATGAACATGCCAGTCCGCAGGTTTCTGTTCATCCCGCACACACATTGCGATAGGGATCTCTGGTTTGTGCTTTTTATGTTGAGCCCGATCTGCTTCCAGCGTCTTCAACTGCTGTTCGAGCAGAGCCGCATTCTTCGCATCTTTGGTGTTCTCTGTTTGCGATGCCTCAGTCGGATCAGCACCTTTTGTTGAAGCCGCCAGCGCTGACTTCCCAGCTTCAATGAACTGAATCGCATCAGCAATGACATGACCCGCAGACGCCTCCGAAGCTTTGATGCTAACCTTCGCGGAAGACGCTGCATCGAATCGGAATCGCCCAAGTTCTGCAAATACTCCGTCACCCGGTGGAGCAACTTTCTGACTGACCACCACAATCGATTCGCCGTCCGCATGCACGATCAGTACGGGCACACTGTCCGAACGACTCTCGCCGGAATTGATGACCATCCGAACCAGATATTCACCATCGTTCGGCAACTTTGCTTCATAGTGGACTGCGATCCCGGTTCGCGGCGCGTTGCTGTGCATGTAGCCATTGCCGATAAATGGCTGCTGCGAAGTGGATGCAACCCACGTGCCTTCGAAGGTGGCATCCGTATCGTCAACAATCACGCCGGCCAAAGTTTCGCGAGACGGTGATTTTGATGCCACCGCCGCATTCTGTTTTCCTTTCGGCAGAGACTTCTTGACGGTGGCGATTTGTTCTTCGAACTTCTTATCCTGGGCCGCCCATTGATCAACTGCCGCTTTGTCGTAGCCAACTTTCAGCGGAGCCGTGACGAAGTCACTGACATTGTTTGGCAGCAACGACGTCGTACTACGAAAAATTCCCGCCAAAGCGTAATAGTCAGTCGTAGGGATCGGATCAAACTTGTGATCATGACAGCGGCAGCACCCCAGCGTCATTCCCAGAAAGGTGCGTCCCATCGAATCAATTTGCTCGTCCACCACGTCCATGCGAAGTTGATCTTTGTCCTGCTCCTCGTAGTTAATCGCCCCCAGCATCAGATACCCGACACCAACCAATTGTTCGTCATGCTGCGCGTCGCTGTCAGACGGCAACAGGTCACCGGAAATATGTTCACGCACCAGTTGGTTGAATGGCTTGTCGGTATTGAATGATTGAATTACGTAGTCTCGGAATCGCCAGGCATCCGGCAGCATCAGACTTCGACCGCCGCCGGTGGATTCTGAGAAGCGAGCGACATCCAGCCAGTGACGTCCCCAGCGTTCACCAAACTGCGGCGACTCCAGCAATCGGTCCACCGTTGTTTCCATCGCTGCGTCTGGATTATTCGCCCATGCACTGGCGAATTTCTCCTGCTCGGCCAAAGTCGGTGGCAAACCGATCAGCACATACGTCAGCCTTCGGATCAGAACATCCGGTGTCGCTTGCACAGCCCGATCGACACCTTCACCGGTTTCATCTGCGGTCTGTTGTTGAGCCGCAATGAGTCGATCGATATCAGTCGTCGCCCAGGGAACATCCGTCACCGGTATTGGAGGCCGCTGCACCGGACGGAAACTCCAGAACTCTCGCCCCTGCTCCAGATCGATCACAGTTTTCTTGCGTACAACATCGCCGCTGCGAGGATCAACGGCACCATTCTGAATCCATGTCGAAAAATCTTCGATAATGTTATCGGGGAGCTTCCGGTCAGGCGGCATTTCCAACGACTCGTGCCGCATGGCGTCGAGGATCAAGCTGGCCTTGGAATCTCCCGGAACTAATGCCGGGCCGGAATCTCCTCCCAGCATAACACCCTGCCGTGAATCCAGCAGCAAGCCACCTTTCACATCCTTGGCGTCAGCCGAATGACACGAATAGCAGTACTCAACCAGCACCGGGCGAATTCGAGATTCAAAGAATTCGATCTTCTCTGCATCATCCGCAAATCCAGCACGAAAGCATGCGGACACCACAAGAATAAAAATCAGCGATCGCATCATGGTTCAATCTTGCTCCAGTCTATGTCCAGACTCTGCTGCGATTCTTCCTGATCAGAATCTCACTCATAATTGTAATCGTTTTGCTCAGCCTGGACGAGCAAGTATTTAATGCGGTGCGGACACAACAGATTTAAGAACTCTTTTAAGTCGGGGGCAGTTTGACCCTCGGGATAAGCACTCACGCACAAGTCATTGGGCAATACTCTCGACGAGCTGCCTCATCGGCTTTGGCGAAAGAATCAAATAATTCAACCGTTGGCATGAAAATCATGACAGTGGCCTCGTTATTTTACCTGCAGCAACTGAACCGCATCTGCGATCACATGGCCATTTGTACCTTCATTCGAAACGACGACTTCGACAACTTCGCCTGCCTTCAGTTTCAATGTCTCCACCTTCTGAAACAGACCATCAACGGCAGGCGTCTTCTGTTGGTTCACCGTCACGGTCCTGGTCGTGTCGCCAGCAGTAATCCGTACCGGAACATTCGTGGCACGGTTTGGGTTTTGTGAATAGCTGATTCTTAGATCAAACTCGCCGGATGTCGGTGCCTTTAAAGTCCATCGCGCTGTTTTCATTCCCTTTTCCACATCAGCATCGTGAATGTAGTCATGTCCGACATATCCACCCGTGGAAGCACTGTGTGTCCAGACTCCTGTCAATTCTGCATCCGTGTCATCCATCACAATGCCCGGCAAACTGGCTTTTGACGTCACTACTTTCTTATGCGCAGTGGGCGGAAGATCGAGCACCTGACCGTCCTTTAACATTCGCTCTCGCAATTTGGCATAGGGAAGTGACTGCAGCGCGACCTTAGACTCTATCGCCAGGACGGCAGCAGTCGCCGCACTTTGGCCCAGAATCATAAAGACAGGCTCCATGCGAATTGACCCGAACGCGATGTGAGTTGAAGACAACGCCGCAGGCACAGCCAGATTGCTGATTTGATCTTTGGATGGAATGATCGAGCGATAGCTAATCAGGTACGGTCCACCGGGCGAAACCTGGATGTCACCTTCATTCTGCACGAAGCCCTCGGCCGTCACAAAGCGACGGACGTTGTGCGAATCCATGTTGTAGCTTCCCAAACCAACCGAATCTTCTGCGATACGAACTCGGCGGCAGTCAAGTTCTGACACAACGTAGTCGCTGACCATGCGGCGAGCTTCGCGGATGTAAAGCTGATGCGGCCAGTTGCCGTTGTTAACGAACTCATCTTTAGGCAGCCCCCACTTTGACATTTCTTTGCGAATGGATTCTGGTACACGCGGATGGTTAGCCAAACTCCACATCAGCCCTTTTTGGTAATCTTCATGATCGCGAATAATGGCCGCTCGTTCTGCGTAGCTTGCATCTGGATATTTGTAATTGCCGCCCAGATAATCTGTTGAAAAAGCGGAGTTGTTGTTTGTGTCGGTCTTTCCGTTGGGCATCATGTCCGGGCTCAATGGAAACCGCAGATCGCCCGCTTCGAAGTTGCGAAACAACAACTCGTAGCGGTTCTCGTCGTAGTTGTCTGGCTTTGGAAACGGGACGCTATTTTCCGGCACGTTGCTCATACACATGCGAAAGCAATATGCCTGCACACGATGATCTCCAGTGCCATCGACACCGGGGCCATCAGCTTCGATTCCAGGCAGTAAGCCACTTGATGGCTCGCCTTGTTTGACGTACGGATCAACATTTTTGACAAAGCGGTGATTGTGAGTATTCGCTTTGACCTGGTTGCCATTCAATGTTTCGTTGTGCAGCGAGTTCGCTTCACGACCCACGGTATAGCGAACTCCCGCCGCTGCCATCAGGTCTCCTTCATAAGTTCCATCAATGAACTGCGCACCGCGAAAAGTTCGGCCGGATTCCATCGTAATGGATTCAATCAGCGATCCGTGAAGCTTAACGCCGGTCGCACGATTCAGTTGCTCTGTCATCACGAGTGTCACTTTGGCCTCGGTGAGCATTTCGTGAAACAAGGCTTCCGCAACTTTCGGTTCAAACGTCCACATGGCGTCTTCATTTGGTCGAAAGCGACCATGCGCCGTAGCCTTTTCGAAGACCCAGGCTTCCGGGGACTCGTAATGCTTGTGAATCCGTCGATAGAATTCGCGAGCAATACCGCCGATGACCTTTTTGTCGCCGCTATCTGTGAAACCAAGGCCACCGGCAGTCAGGCCACCGATGTGTTTGCCGGGTTCAATCAGGATCACACTGCGTCCCATGCGCGAGACCTGAATTGCTGCGGCCACACCGGCGGATGTGCCACCGTAGATCACAACGTCAGCGGTATCGGTATTCGCCTTCGTTTTATCCTGACCGTTTGTGTTTGGGCTGGCGCTCAATACAACCGCAAATACCAGACTTGCAGCGAATGCGAGAGAACAAACAGGTTTCAATCTTTGCATGATTTCAGTCTCGTTGAAGGTGTCTCAAGGATTGCAGGAACAATGTGTGTTGCAGAAAACTGTGGCCTTTGATCGACTTTGAATCGTATTCAATCCTGCGATTCATCGTCCTGACCTTAATCGTCCTGTCAATTGAAGTTTCCGGAGACGACACAGAAACCGCACATCGGATTCGCGCGATCCGTTGATCAGGCAGCCGCGGTTCAAATTGACACCCGGTTTTTTAGTGACAGGACGATGAATGACAGGACGATTAGGAACACAAATCGCATCGACATAAGATGGAGAGCGACAATGAATGAAAAAACCTCAAGTAATAAATTGCCCCCCCCCCCCCGCAGAACTTTCGAGTCAAGGACTTTGCTGGAGCTTTTCAGACGCCGTTAACTTCCATCGCATCCGACCATCCGCATATCATTCCGTCTTTCATGTCATAATACAAAACACTCAACATAAAAAAATCCACATGACTTCGCGCACACGGCTGCAGCCGGAACAACTTCGCAGTTTTCGATATCTCGGCCCTGACGATCTGAGATCGTTTGGACATCGATCGCGCCAGAAACAATCGGGTTTCTCGACGGAGGACTTTGAAGGCAAACCGGTCATTGGGATCCTGAACACATGGAATGATCTGATTTCCTGCCACGCACACTTTAAGCAGCGTGTGGAAGATATCAAACGCGGAGTGTGGCAAGCGGGCGGGTTTCCCGTTGAGATTCCTGTCATGGGGCTCAGCGAAACATTTATGAAGCCAACGTCGATGTACTATCGCAACTTTTCCGCGATGGAAGCTGAAGAAGTGCTGCGAACGTATCCGATCGACGCCGCCGTGCTGATGGTCGGCTGCGACAAGACGACGCCAGCTCTGCTCATGGGCGCGCTCAGCGCGGATATTCCGTCGATCGTGATGCCGGGCGGACCGATGAATCGAACGGCATGGCATGGCGAACAACTCGCCAGTGGTACAGATGTCTGGAGATTCTGGGCAGAACGCGGTGCTGGACGACTGTCGTGCGAAGCATGGTGCCAGTTGGAAGATCATATTGCAGCATCGCCCGGTCATTGTATGACGATGGGAACCGCTTCGACAATGACGGCGCTGGCTGAAGTGATGGGCATGACGCTGGCTGGAGCAAGTTCAGTTCCTGCCACGCATTCCGGTCACGCTCGCATGGCAGCAATGACTGGACGTCAGGCAGTGGAACTCGCGTGGCAAAACGTCAAGCCGACTGAGATTCTGAATCGCAAGGCGTTTGAAAATGCCATCACGACATTGATGGCAATCGGTGGTTCAACGAATGCCATTGTGCATCTGATGGCGATGGCCGGTCGAACCGACGTAAAAGTCACGCTCGAAGATTTCGACAAGGCATCACAGCGAACTCCAGTGCTTGCCAATTTGCGTCCAGCCGGAAAATATGTCATGGCAGATTTCTTCGACGCGGGCGGCCTGAATGCTCTGCTGGTACAAATTGGCGACTTGTTGCATTTGGATGCTCAAACGGTGGAAGGTCAGACCTTAAAGACGGCCATTGAAGGTGCAAAAATCTGGGATGAAGATGTCATTCGCGTTCGCAGCAATCCCATCTGTGCAACGGGCAGCCTGGCTGTATTGCGAGGCAACCTGGCTCCGGACGGCTGCGTCATCAAACCGGCGGCGGCGGAAGCACAACTACTGCAGCATCGCGGCCCGGCAGTGGTGTTCAAGAATTATCCTGACCTGAAAGCTCGCATTGATGATCCATCGCTGGCATTAACGAAGGATCATATCATCGTGCTGCAAAACGCAGGGCCGCTGGGAGGACCCGGCATTCCGGAATGGGGCATGTTGCCAATTCCGAAGTACCTTTTGGAACAAGGCGTGCGTGATATGGTGCGAATCAGCGACGCTCGCATGAGCGGCACAAGTTACGGAGCTTGTGTGCTGCATGTCTCGCCGGAATCCTTTGTGGGCGGACCACTCGCACTTGTCCAGGACGGCGACATGATCACGCTGGATGTTGCCAGCCGTCGTCTGCAACTGGAAATCAACGACGACGAAATGGCGTTACGCAAAGCCGCGTGGAAGGCTCCGGATTCTAAGTTCACCCGCGGCTACGGCAAACTTTATTTCGACGAGACCACACAAGCTCACGAAGGCTGCGACTTCCGTTTTCTGCACGCAGACGGAAGCAAAGATCCAGATCCAGCGATTTATTGAATTGAGTTGAAGCGGATAGTCAGACATTGGTATCCTGCAGGTCTGCCAGCATTTATGATTCTCTCAAATCCTGCACGAATCAGCCCGCCATGCCAAATCCTTATCTCGACAACATCGCTCGTGTGACTCGTCGCCAGTTGTTCGGTTCAACTTCAACCGGCATTGGATTGGCAGCACTTGCTTCGCTGACTGGTTCACCGTCGGCGCGTGCGGCGGATCTCGGCCTGGCAGGGATGCCGCACATTCCAGCGAAGGCCAAACGTGTTATCGTCATGTGGCAAGGTGGCGGGCCGTCGCATGTGGATTTGTTTGACGACAAGCCCGTCCTGCGCCAAATGAAGGGAAAGGACATTCCGGATTCGATCCGTGGCACAACACGCCTCTCGACAATGTCCAGTGGATACGGAAAGTGGCCATGTCAGCCAGCCATCAAACCCTTTCGACGCTACGGACAGGCTGGAATACCACTCAGCGAAATGTTGCCGAATATCGGTTCCATCGCGGATGACATTTGCGTGGTGCGAAGCATGCACACGGAAGCCGTAAATCACGCTCCTGGCGTGACGCTGTTCATGACGGGTTCGCAGATTCCAGGTCGGCCTGCCATGGGTGCGTGGTTGTCATATGGGCTTGGCAATGAAACAGATAATCTACCGACGTTCGTGGTGATGACATCCAGTGACAAAGCGAAGACCTGCGGACAGTTATTCTTCGATTATTACTGGGGCAGCGGTTTTCTTCCGAGTCGCTTTCAGGGCGTTCGATTTCGAAATACGGGCGATCTCGTTCCATATCTCACGAATCCTTCTGGCATCAGTCCTGAATCTCGCCGTGCGATGCTGGATGATCTGGCGTCGATGAATCAAGCTCATCTGGCCGACTACGGCGATCCGGAAATTGATACACGCATAGCACAATACGAAATGGCGTTTCGGATGCAGTCGAGTGTTCCGGACTTGGTCGATTTCTCAGGTGAAACCAAATCGACGCTTGATCGCTACGGCACCGACGTATTGGAAAAAGGCACCTACGCAAATAACTGTCTGGTGGCCCGCCGCTTGCTGGAACGAGGTGTACGATTTGTGCAGTTGATGCATGCGGGATGGGATCAACATGGAAACCTGTTTACTCAACTTGAACAACAATGCACCGACACGGACGGCCCATCTGCCGCACTGGTGAAGGATCTGAAAGAACGGGGGATGCTGGATGATACGCTCATCGTTTGGGGCGGAGAATTCGGACGTACGCCGTTTGGTCAGGGCGATCCCGTGAATCCCAAAGGCCGCGATCACTTTGGTCGAGCGTACAGTTGGTGGATGGCCGGTGGCGGAATCAAACCGGGAACGGTCTACGGCGAAACCGACGACTTTGCATGGAACATCACTTCGAACCCGGTACACGTTCACGACATGCAGGCGACGATGTTGCATCTTTGTGGCATTGACCACACGCGACTGACTTATCGCTATCAGGGTCGCCAATATCGTTTGACCGATGTGCATGGTGAAATTGTGCAGGGGATTCTGGGGTAGGCTACTTTTGCAACAATATGTTTTGCAGCTTTTCACTCATCATGCAGCTTCAACCCTGATTTCGCAACGGGTGTCATCAAAATTGCGGTTCCGCGTGAAAACAAGTGCGCGGTGACACTTGCGCAGAAAATGTGCTTGCGTTGATCGACGAACCTGGGGCGTTGCCGCAGGCTGACTTGCCATGGCCTGTTGGGCCGAATCATAGTACTTGAGCGCCACACGCACGGATCGACGCGCCTAAGGTCCGCAATTCTGAATTGGCGTGACGGGTGAGAATGCCGATTCATTGGTCACGAATCAAAAGTGTACCGGCGGGCTCACGCCACACCGCGCGCCGCATTCCGACGCACCACCTCAAATCCTCCGCGACGATTACTTCCAATACGTCAACTTCAGCACCCCCGCCAAAATTGCACCCACGACACCGGCGATCAGCATTTGAACGACAGTTCCCAGATCTGATTTCGTGAAGTAGAACACCGCGACCGTTCCGATCGTGGCCCAGCAAATTGCGATCAGACTCAACTGCGTGCGCTGCTTGCGTTCATCGTCTGACAAAGGAGCAGACTTGCCTTTTGGCTCAGCCTTCGACTTTTCGGCTTTGGCTTTAGGCGCTTTGCCACCTTTCGCCGGACTTTTTGCTTCAGGTTCATCTTGCGCCGCAGCCTCGTCACGCATACCCGGGGCATAATACTTCGCGATCGCCTGATTGACAGATCGAGGAACCGCCAGCACCGCGCGCATCGGAAAGCCGGAACGCATCCGGATTTCGTCTTCCAGCGCCGGGCTTGGCTCATCAATACAAGCCACCAGCAACCGGCCGCGATCTTCAAACAACGGCAGGCAGGAATGCTTCTTCACAACTCGGCGAGGAATCATGTCCAGTACGCTGTCTTCGGGAAGCATGTCTTCCAGATCGACAAACGGCAGACGGTGCTCTATCGCCAGCGCGCGGGTTGCTTCGACAGGTTCGACGAGTTTCATCTGAACGACGGCATCGCGATGATTCAGGCCTCTGGCTTCGGCGAAGTGTTCAATTTCAGAAACCTGCGATCGCTTCACAAGTCCCTTTGAAACGAGATACTCCAGGACTGTCTTTGGTTCTTCTTCGACCGTTGCTGAGGGCGCGCGGCCGAGACTTAGATCGTATTCATGTTTCCCGTCAGGGTCTGTCAGGCACAACATGGCCTTCGCCATTTCGTTCAGCAGTTCCTGAGATCGAAGCAGATACTGCCCCGATGAATACTTGCGAACGTGGGCGTTGAGTTTGCGATAATTTCCACGGATTTTTTCCATGTCGTCTTCGAACTGCACCAAACGCAGCAGAGTATAATGATCCGGCGGGCGAGTCCCTGCCGGAATGCCCAGCCACTCTTTGTAGACATCGATTTCAGACACAAATTCGCTCCCGATCTTTCAAGTTCCATCAATCTCAGCGGCGTGCGGTATAGCACGTCAAACATTGAGCGACAAGCGTCCCCGCCGAAGTCAAAACGGAAATTGCCCGTCCAGATCCGATTCGGCAAGATCGACCAAAAATGCCGAAAGACGTTCGACCATAATCTCCATGAGGCGTTGTCCTTTTTCAGCGGTCGCTGCATGAGGATTTCCAGCGCCCGTGTTGGTTGTCAGCAAGTGCCACGGCCGCGTAATCGACACCCAGCCGTGATTGACGCCATCGAACCGCGTTAACGCAGTTTCACCATTGTCAGCCATCAGCGAGCCGTCTGCGTTCTTATTGACCAGATGTCCAAAGAACTCCAATGCCAGCGATGTTTCGACTTCGCCTGCGTGATCGTCGACTTCTTTAAAAATGGATTTCTTGACATCAGCGGTGAGCCCGCGAAACCAATCGCACAGAAAGAGTTGCACGTCGGTCGTGCCATGCAGTTCACGCAGCAAGGGCTTAAATTCGTTGCCACCATGACTGTTTAGAATCAGCAGCTTATGAATCCCGTGGCCTTCCAGCGATTCCACCAGATCTTGTATGACCATTCCCAATGTGGAAGGATTCAGATTCATCGACAGCCGAAACTCAGACTGATTGGTTTCCGTCCCGTAGGGAATGGTGGGCAGCAAGACAACCTTGGCTCCCTTGTGCCATGCGGCCTCGCAGATACGCGAGCCAATTGCTTCGGCCTCAAACGTATCCGTGCCATACGGCAGATGCAGATTATGCGGTTCCGTCGCACCCATCGGCAGTACCGCGACTTCATATTCGCAGTCTTTCACGTGAGCAAAATTCGTTTCTGCCAATATCCAGGGACGCATAAAATCTCTTCCTGATGACATCAAATAAGCCAGATGCTGCATTCCAAGTTGACGCATACTGATCCGACAACTGCATTTCTTGACAAAGTGTAAGACACAAGCCTTTCTGAAGCCATTGAGTCGCGTGACGACCGCTCCGGAACCGGAAGAACCGTCTTTCCTCAAGGAGGCTTACAAACCACGTCGCCTGCCGCGCACGTTATCTTTCCAAAAGTCAGTTTTCTTCGCAATTGCGAGAAGCCCAGTCATCTGTACAATCCCCGGTCAGATTCAATTCGTTATCATGCCCGCCGCGTGCGTTGACTTCACCTGGAACTCATCGCTGGCCCAGTATTCCCTCCGTTCGAAAACCTCCGAGCCTACTCATGAGCAATACCAATCCATTCGGTGCCGAATCCACTCTTTCTACAGCCGCTGGCAGTGTCAAATACTTCAGTCTCCCGAAACTGATTCAAGACGGCATCGGCGACATTAACACACTGCCGTTTTCGATCCGAGTACTGCTCGAAGCCTGTCTTCGCAACATCGATAACTTCATCGTCACAGCCGACGATGTCACAAACCTGGCCAACTGGAATGCGGCAAGTCCGGCTCAAGTCGAAGTTCCGTTCAAACCAGGCCGCGTTGTGCTGCAGGACTTCACAGGAGTCCCCGCCATCGTCGATCTCGCCGCGCTGCGCAGCGCGATGGTGCGCATGGGTGGCGATCCAAAGAAAATTAATCCACTGGTGCCATGCGATCTCGTCGTTGACCATAGCGTGCAGGTGGATGAATTCGGAACGAAGTTCGCGTTGAAGCACAACGTTGAAATCGAATTCGAACGCAACATGGAACGATACCAGTTTCTTCGTTGGGGCCAGAAGGCGCTGAATAACTTTCGCGTCATTCCACCCGCGACCGGCATCGTGCATCAGGTGAATCTGGAATACCTCGCCACTGTCGTGATGACAACAAACGGCGTCGTTTATCCGGACAGCCTTGTCGGCACGGACAGTCACACCACAATGATCAACGGCCTTGGCGTCGTCGGTTGGGGCGTCGGTGGGATTGAAGCCGAAGCTGTCATGCTTGGTCAACCTATCTACATGCTGACACCAGAAGTCGTCGGGTTCAAACTCTCTGGCAAACTGCCGGAAGGTGCGACGGCGACGGACCTGGTTCTCACGGTGACGCAAATGCTGCGCGCCCACAAAGTTGTCGGCAAGTTCGTGGAATTCTTTGGCCCAGGCATTGATGCGCTCAGCCTTGCGGACCGTGCGACACTGGCCAACATGGCACCAGAATACGGAGCGACGATGGGCTTCTTCCCTGTCGATGCTGAAACTCTGCGGTATTTGGAACGCACGGGGCGACCAAAACAATTGATCGATCTGGTCGAACGCTACTACAAAGAACAAGGCCTGTTCCGCACGGCAAGTTCGCCGGAACCACGCTTCAGCAGTAAGTTGGAATTGGATCTGGCCGACGTCGTACCGTCAATGGCCGGACCGAAACGACCTCAGGACCGCATCCTGCTGAAGGATATGCTGTCTTCGTGGCAAAAAGATCGCAGTGCAACATTCGGCAAGGCAGCGGCATCGGCTCCAGTTAAGGTCGAAGACAACGGCAGTTCATCCAGCATCACGGATGGAGCTGTCGTGATCGCGGCCATCACAAGCTGCACGAACACCAGCAATCCAAGCGTCATGATCGGTGCTGGATTGTTGGCTCGCAATGCCGTTGCCAAGGGACTGACTCGCAAGCCATGGGTGAAGACCAGTCTGGCTCCTGGAAGTCGCGTGGTCACTGAATATCTCGAAAAATCAGGTCTCGACAAATCCCTGGATGCCCTGGGATTCCAGACGGTCGGCTACGGTTGTACAACCTGCATCGGCAACAGCGGACCTCTGCCGGAACCAGTTGCCAAGGCCGTGACGTCAGCTGATCTGGTCGCCGCAGCAGTGCTTTCAGGCAATCGAAACTTTGAAGGCCGAGTGAACCCGCTGGTGAAAGCCAATTACCTGGCAAGTCCGCCGCTGGTTGTCGCTTACGCCATCGCCGGTACCGTTGATATCGACCTTGTGACTCAGCCTCTGGGCGTAGATCAGCACGGCAAAGACGTCTTCCTGAAAGACATCTGGCCGAGCCAAAAAGAAATTGCCGACACGATTGCATCATCAATGACGCCTGAGATGTTTACTGAACAATACGGCAAGGCCACGCTCGGCCCGGAAGAATGGCAGAAGATTCAGAGCAGCGACGCCGACCTGTTTGAATGGGACGAACACAGCACCTACGTTCAGGAACCTCCATTCTTCGTCGATATGCCAGTGACGCCGGGCGCGATTACCGCTATCGAAAGTGCTCGCTGCCTTGTATCGGTCGGCGATTCCACAACCACCGACCACATCAGTCCTGCAGGAGCGATCAAGGCCAGCAGTCCGGCGGGAAAATACCTACAGGCTCAGGGCGTAACGCCGAACGACTTTAACAGTTACGGAGCACGCCGAGGCAACGACCGCGTGATGACTCGCGGCACATTCGCCAACATCCGGCTCAAGAACCTGATCGCTCCGGGCACTGAAGGCAGCGTGGCGATTCACTTCCCAAGCGGCGAACAGACATCTATCTACGATGCCGCGATGATGTACAAAGAAGAAGGCACACCGCTGGTGGTTCTTGCGGGAGCTGAATACGGCACCGGTTCCTCCCGCGACTGGGCCGCCAAGGGCACCTATCTCCTTGGCATCCGCGCTGTGATCGCCACCAGCTTCGAACGCATCCATCGCTCGAACCTCGTCGGCATGGGCGTCCTGCCGCTGCAGTTCCGTGACGGGGAAAGCCGCGAATCCCTGGACCTCGACGGTACGGAAGTTTTCGACATCCGTCTCGACGACAACTTAAAACCACAACAAGCCGTTGAAGTTACCGCAAAGAAGCCAAACGGCGACCAAATCCACTTCGTCGCCACGTGCCGCATCGACACACCGGTTGAGGTGGTTTATTACCGCAACGGCGGGATTCTGCACACGGTGTTGCGGCAGTTGGCGAAGTAGCGTCCCTCGGGTTTACACCCGAGGCTACCGCACACGGCTACTCCGCAGCCAATCGCAAATACTCTTGCCACGTCTTTGCAACCTGGGTTTCGCTGCGGAGCAGCGGTGGTTGGTAGCCTGTGGTGCCAACCACAGGCAATTGGGCCAACAGAATCCACTAAACCCCGAATGGGGTGACGCTAATTCCGTCAGCCTTGCGTCGCCTCGTTCCATTCGATACCGTCGTACGTGATCTTGCGTCCTAAAATTAGCTACAAGAATGCGTCCGATGGCGACATATACGTGCCTCAAATATCATCTCATTTTTGGAACGCAATATCGACGACCGCTGCTGTTGAAACCAATGCGTAAAGAACTGTATGCCTACGTCGGGGGAATCATCCGCGACGAAGGTGGGAATCTGGATTCGATTGGTGGTATCGAAGATCACATCCATATTCTCTGCGGAATTCCACCGCGCATTGCGGTCTCGAATATGTTGCGCGCCATCAAGGCGAGTTCATCTAAGTGGGTTAACGACAATCGACGCACGGAATCCGAATTCCGATGGCAACGCGGTTTCGCGGCTTTCTCTGTCAGCAAATCGAAGATGCCCGACGTGGATTGTTATATCGAGAACCAGGAAGAGCATCATTCCAAAATCTCGTTTGAAGACGAATACCGAAACTTCCTGATTCGCCATGGGATCAAATTTGAAGAACGATTCCTGTTTGAAGATGAATACAGCGGATAAGTTTTTCCCCTTCCCAGAATTCACCCACACATTCTTCTGAGGACGATAAAAAACACAAATTGCGATTCATTGTCCTGTCATCAATCGTCCTGTCAAACATTGATAACTGCGATGGAACTCATGCGATTCCTGGGATTTATGCGTCCTGTTCCCAATCGTCCTGTCAAACATTGATAAAGAGACCGTTTGAATCAATGATTCGGTGCTTACTGCGATGGAGCCTGAAAGGCTCGGGCATATCAGCCTGGGGCAAAAGAATTCGCGAATGCGGATGATCGCCGCCCTGGGTTAATGTTTCATTTCGCGAAGAACCTCTATTCATGAGTTTTGAGTGCAAGCAGTGAGAGTCCATGCAGTGCCAGACTGTCGATATAAGTTGAGTCATGAAGGTGACTTACCAGTTGGCGTCCACCACCTCCGGTGACGACGACCAATGGAGACGACTTTTCCTTGAAGCGATTTGCGGCAGAAATTGAAAGCCGTTCGATGAGTTCTCGTACAGCTCCCAACTGCCCGATCAAGAGTCCCGCCCGCATCGCGTCTTCGGTGTTTCGCCCCGGTACTTCAGGCAAATCTGCTGGTTCTGTATCAACGTTGATCATTGGCAGACGGGCGGTATAGTCATGCATGGCATGTGCCGACAGTCGGAGTCCCGGCAGAATGCTGCCTCCTCGGAATGTATTATCCGACGTCATCAAATCGACTGTAGTCGCTGTACCGGAATCGACGACGATGACGGATCGATTTTCGGAAAGTAATTGTGCAGCAGCAAAGACGTTTAACAGACGATCGATGCCGACCCTGGATGGAATATCAACATCAACATTGATCGGAATCTGTTGATAGCTGGAGACCACCAGCGGCTTGCATTTTTCAAATGGCCAGTCTGCGATTAATTGGTCCTGCGTTTCCGGATCGCTGCCAGCAATGACAGCCTGAAGCGGCGAAGTCAATTCCTGTGTTCGCCACCAGGTCGATAGTTCGTTGGCCAGATGTTTCGTTTCGTCCAGCACGCAAGCGACAATACTGCTAGCCTCGATGCTGCGAGCCTCAACCGTCTTGTTCTGAGCAAAGTGAAAAATGCCAAACTTGGCTCGCGTATTGCCGATATCTATTGCCAGGACGTTTGAAGAAAGATTCATGCCGATGATTTCGTTCGAAGCGTATTGCGTTACTTCGGTACGTCCTTCTTCGCCGCGCGAGCGATCCATGTCGCAGGATCTTCTTCGAAGGCCGCTTTGCAGCCGGTGCAACAGACCCAGTACGAACGTCCCTTGTAGGTAACTTCCATCGTGCCCAGACCTTCTGAAATGATGCAGGTCTTTTCTGCGTACCCAGTGTCACTGACAGCAAACGAAGTTCCTTCGCGCTGCGTCGAAACGGTGTCGAATCTGGCGAAGTTCGCTCTGCCACGACGTTTGGCGACTTCCAGCAGATAGCGGTTATTCTCCTGCTGAGCGAATGCGAACTGCCAGACTTCACTGTTGTCGCCGGTGTCGTTTTGATCGAATTCCAGTCGGAAGACTTTATGCAGTTTGTCGTCGCTGCCCACGATTTCATGCACGGGGTCAGTGAAGTCGCCGGAAAACTCTTTCGTGACGCCGGCAGGATCAAAGACAGTTAAAACGAATTTACTCTGAGCCGTGTCCCATGTTAAACGAGCCGTCTTGATGTAAGGGCTCTTGTCCGACTGAATCGTCAGCGCGGGTTGGACAGGTTTCGTACGAAGATCCCAGACCCATTCGTGATTGTCGACAGCCTTGAAGTTCTCGTAATCACGCCTTGTGGTTCCTCGCCACTGCCCAAGCAGAACCTGCAGCGGTTGAAGCTTTGCAATAATCGTCTGAATTTGTTTTTCCGGATCAGGCTTCGAGCCTGCGTTTGTGGCGTCTGTTGAAGATCCTGCGACTCCGCTAAGAGTCAGTGGTTTGAATTCGAATTTTGGCTCATCCTGCCCGGCCGGTTCATCGCCTGTCGTTTGCGGCGATGGAGTTGCAGCCACCGATGAGGACTCAACTGTTCCTGTTGTCGGCGATGCCGCTGACGGGAGGGATTCAGTCGCAGTTGGGGCCGACGTTGAGTCCCCGCTGCAGCCAACAATCACATGCGCCAGAGTCATCGCGGCGACATATGCTCCAACACGAGACGGTAACGATCGTCGAACAATAGATTCAAACATCTTTATGCACTCCAAATCAGATCAGGCGGCAGGTGTGGTATCGACTTCGAGGCCAGCGTCGTTCCAGCCGCGAAATCCGCCGTCCATTGAGATAACATTTGTGTAGCCCATCTGCTGAAGATTCAGGGCTGCCAACGCAGATCGATAGCCACCTCCGCAGTACAGAACAATCGGAGTCGCCGTATCGGGAATCTTCTCTTCAATATCGCGTTCAATCACGCCCTTACCAATGTGCGTGGCTCCTGGGATTCGACCGGCACTAAATTCCCGGTCCTCACGCACATCTACCAGCACGAATACGTCGCTGCGTTTCTGGCGTTCGACGACGTCAGCCACTGTGCATTCTTTAACGTGCGGTCTGACAGAATCGACGATCTGTTCAAACCGTTCCCCGTGTTTTTTGGCCATTGAATTTCCCGTGATGAATCTGAGTTTTCCGGAACGCGTCACGTTTTTTTTGTCACCGACTAAACGTTGCAGTCGATCAGGTTCGGATTGTAGCTTTGCCAACAGCCTTACACCAATCAATGATCTCAGGATCTGCTATCTGCCGGATTTTTCGTTGGGAAATTTCTGCCACCTCCGGCAAACGCGGGCGCGAAGCCATCCACTTAGCATCGGGCGGGAAATTAGTGTCGGCAGACTTGGCCGGAGTGGTTAGACTTTGGATAGGCGACTTACCGGCTTGAGTTTTTTTGAACGAGGCCACGGATGGCAACGCTCCTATTTGAAACGGATGC
>Ga0209702_10000948_pt1 | contig 59003 bp, 46 predicted proteins | sample FRY01_FD_187210 | JGI IMG/M metagenome (GOLD analysis project Ga0209702, IMG submission 187210) | Freshwater microbial communities from Lake Fryxell liftoff mats and glacier meltwater in Antarctica - FRY-01 (SPAdes) (version 2) | ecosystem: Environmental > Aquatic > Freshwater > Ice > Glacier...
CGTGACACCGGCCAATAGGTGCACTTTCGTTGCAGAACCCAATGCAATCATGCTTCGCTCCCTCCTTGTCCGCTGACCAATTTCCACAGCGCCCGCACCTCATCGATATTGAACTGCTCCGGGACCTCCATCCGGACTCCCGCAGGACTCTCCAACACGTAACGCTGCACCTCACCAGCACCAGCGCCATCTGCATCCAGTACCACCGGGAGCCACGACCCACGGATCGCCCCCTCTTTCGTACCTTCGCCAGCTGCCCGATACCGGCGTCGCCACTCGGCCAGACTGCCCACACTCACCCCTCGCTTCCGGCAGAATGCCGTGGCGCTCCCCGGACTGCCTTCATACTCCAGGACTAATCGTCGCCGTTCCCCTTCAGTGTATCGCTTCATGCGCGCCAGTCTTCCCGACGCCATCCCTCCCGACTAGACGCGGTTGCTGAAGGGCTTACGATTGTTCACATTCGAAGGCCATTTTGCGATCTACCCCGAAGGCACCTTCTACACCGCTCATCTGGATCGTCACGCGGGCACCAGCGACCGCGTGGTCACGACGATCCTCTATTTGAATCCCGACTGGCAGCCCGGCGACGGAGGCGAACTGAAACTGTGGACGACTTCGGGCGACAAAACGGGTGCCTTCATCCTCATCGAGCCCCGCCTGGGCACGCTGGTCTGCTTCATGGCCGGCGACTTCTGGCATGAGGTGTTGCCGACGAAAAAACGCGCATGAGCATCACCGGCTGGTTCCGCCACCGATGACGCCCCGCCGGGATGCCGCAGACCAGGCGGCCGCGCTCATTGCCGGCGCACGGTGACTCCCCCCAGATTCATGAGCGAGGTTCCAAGCACCTGGGTAGGCTGAAGTTCAAGCGTGGCCGGACCATTTTTGCGAACCTGGATGACGCCCAGGCGAACCTCGGCGAACTGCTCCTTGCCTGCCGTCTTTTGCGCCTCGCCCGCAAGGGTGCCGCCCGCCAGCCTGACCTCGTAGCGGCCGCCCATCGTCTCATCGTCCATCGACTGGCTGACGACTACCTCGTACTCACCAGCCTGGGCGATGAACACATCCCAAACCACCCGCGTGGCGGGTGAACTCAAATAGCCAATCGCTTTGACGCTGGTTCGGAGCCGCGCCTGCCCGCCCACGATGCGCGCCTGGTCGATGGCCAGCAGCGTGGTTCCGGTGCCCACCGACAGCCCTTTGCCATCCCCACTCTTGACCGCATCAGGAAAGACCAGGTCCTCGGCGGTAAGAATGCCGTCGCTGCGGGCGGCGAGCGCGGCCGCCGCATCACGGTTTTTTTTGAACTGCCAGATCCCATAGGCCAGCCCAAGGGTGACGAGAGTGGGCAGCCCGTAGAGAAGCCAGACGGGTTTTGGTTTGGCACGGCGCGGCGGCTGGGCGGACGCCCCGCCCCTGGAGCGGGCGGCTGCGGGGCGGACGGAAGGCCGGCCGTGCACCGCGGGCGGCGGGACCGGAGGCGGCGGGGGCACGGCCGGAGCGGTGGCCATGGCGGCGGCCGCGGCCAGCGGTGCCGCCTGCATGGCGGCCTCCCACGCCTGGCTCTGCTGCTGGAAGGTGTCGAGCGCCTCCCGGGCGGTGGCAGGCCGGTCCTCGGGCCGGCGGTTGATGAACCGCATGACCCAATCGCACGCCCACGGCGGCAGGTCCGGCCGGACCAGGCCAAGCGGCGTCACATGGTGCGCCAAATGGGCGGCCATGACCACGGGGGCGGTGTCGCCATTGAAGGGATTGCGGCCGGTGAGGGCGTGGTAAAAAATGCACCCCAGGGCGTACAAATCCGTGCGCCCGTCGAGCGGCTGGCGCTCGAACTGCTCGGGGGCCATGAAAAAGATGGACCCCATGATGCTGGATTGCTGGTCCTCGGTCTGGCGGCTGGCCAGGCGGGAAAACTTGGCCAGCCCAAAATCGAGAATCTTGACCTGAAACCGGCCGCTGGCGTGCCAGATGACCATGAGATTTTCCGGCTTGAGGTCGCGGTGGACCAGGTTCATGGCCTGGGCGGCGACCAGGCCTTCCAGGGTCTGGATGGCCATTTCGCGGAATTCCGCATAGGGCAGCGGCCCACGGGCGACGACCTGCTCCAGGGTATCGCCGCGGAGCAGCTCCGTGACGACAAACGGCCCGGTCACGTCCTGACCCACATCGAAGACGGTCAGGATATTGGGATGTTGCAGGGCGGAGAGCACCTGCGCCTCGCGCAGCACGTCATCCGGCGACTGCCCCTCGGCGGCCTTCACCCGCTTGAGCGCCACCTCGCGCTGGAGCTGGGTGTCCAACGCGACGAATACTTCGCCCAAGCCGCCCTGGCCGATTTTTTCCTTGATCTGGTAGCGATCGCTCATGGTCTGGGACAAGGTGGTCGGCGCCGTGCGCAAACTAAAACTGTGCGCGCCACCACGGCCACCGGCAAGAGGGAAAGACCTAACCCGCACAGGATGCGCACACCCACTCCAGATAAGCCCCCAGTCCGCGGGTCACCGGGACCGCAATGATCTCCGGCACCGCGTAAGGATGAAGTTCGCCCAGCCGGGCCTCCAGACGCGCGTAGGCTTCCTCGGTGGTTTTGATCAGGACGGGCACTTCGGAAGCGCTCTCGCGCCGACCTTCCCACACATAATGAGACTCGGCCGCCGCCAGCAGGGTGATACACGCCGCCAGGCGTTCGTCGAGGAGCCGCCCGGCGGCCTCCCGGGCCTGGCTGGAATCGGGAAACGTGGTAAAAACCAGGAGCATGGCGGGCAAGGGGGTGGTGAGGCAAAGGGCAGCCGCCCTGCGACCTCATGATCCCGGTCAATCCCCGCTTGTCATGGTTCATTTGCCACCGGACACCGGCCGGCCGACCGCCCCCCGGCCGCGGGCAACTCGCCGTTGCATCCCCTGCCCTCCGCACTCAGGATCGCCACCGCATGAATGCCCAAGCCAAATCGTTTCTCCTGGCCCTGCTGAACACACCCAGCCCCACCGGCTTTGAAATGCCCGGACAGCGCGTCTGGGCGGCGTATGCAAAAAAACATGCCGACAGCGTGGACTGCGACGCTTATGGCAACACCTGGGCCACCCTCAAAGGCTCCTCCAAAAAAGCCCCGGTGGTGATGCTCGAGGCCCATGCCGACGAAATCGGGTTCATGATCAAATACATCACCCCCGAGGGATTCCTGCGGCTCGACCGCATCGGCGGCAGCGATCACGCCACGGCGCGCGGGCGGCGGCTGACCATCCTCGGCGACCAGGGGCCGGTGACCGGACTGATCGGCAACACCGCAATCCATATCCGCGACCGCAGCAACGGATCAGAGAAGGCACCCGAAGTGCATGATCTCTATGTCGACGTGGGTGCCTCCAAACCCGAGGAAGTGGCCGCCCTCGGACTCCGCGTGGGGCAGCCCGCCGTGTATGCGGATACCGCCGAAACGTTCGGCCCGCACCATCTCATCGGCCGTGCGCTCGACAACCGCCTCGGAGGTTTCATCATCGTCGAGGTGCTGGCCCGCCTCTCCGCGCAGAAAAAACGCCCCGCCGCCACCGTGCACGCCGTCAATGCCGTGCAGGAGGAGATCGGTGGCAACGGCGCGAAAATGGTAACCCACCGGCTGCGCCCCGACGTGGCCGTCTGCCTGGACGTGACCCATGCGACCGACACCCCGGGCATCGACAAGGCGAAGCACGGCGCCATCGTTCTCGGCGGCGGCCCCACCGTGACCCACGGTACCTGCAACCATCCCCTCGTCATCCAGCGGCTGGTGGAAACCGCCTCGGACGCGAACCTCACGCTTCAACACGAAAGCAGCTCGCGATACTCCGGCACCGACACGGACAAAATTTTTACAATCCGGGACGGCATCCCCAGCGGCCTGGTCTCGCTCCCCCTGCGGTACATGCACAGCGTGGTGGAAATGGCAGATTTCCGCGACGTGGAAAAAGTCGTCACCCTGCTCACTGCGTTCGTGAACGGCCTTCGTCCCGACGACGATTTCCGCCAGCGACTCTGAGCCAGCGACTCCAAGATCGGGGGCCGGGCGACAAAAGGACCGGAGAGAAGGTGGCACCATCGCCATGCTCTGGCTACCGCCTCCATCCGCCTCGTCTGTCCGCGGCTGCGGTCCGCACGCAGGCATGACCGGACGAACTTACCCCGCGAACTCGACATCGGAATGTCGAGCTGCGCGGTCACGGATTCGGGTCAGTGACCTTCAGCCGCATCCAGCGGACGGACTCGGGACCCAGCGGGAGGGTCACAAAGGCGAAACTGGCACCCAGAAAAACATCTTCGGCGGGCACGGGCGTCCACCCGGTCAGGAGGGAGGACTCTTCCGCTTCGACCAGCAGCGGAATCCCGCCCTCGCCCGCGCCGTCGCTCAGGCCGACCAAGTTGTCATTGGCGTGCCCGCACTCGAACACCAGGCCGGAGCCTTCCCTGCCCAGCACCGGCAGCAGCAGTTCCTCCCCGGGGCGACCGGGACTGGAGAGAGTGGGGTCCGTGCCATGCAGGAGTTCCTGGAGATTGGTCAGACCGTCGCCGTCGGGGTCCGCACCGCGGGCCGCCGCGGCCCCGGCCAGGCTCGGGTATCCCAGCAGCCAAGCCGCATACGGGGTACGCCGTGCCCCCGTCGCCAGGTGAAACATCACCCGCGAGGACTGGCTGTAGCCGGTGACCGCAAAATAATAGACCGCCCCCGCGGACGCCGTGAACGAGTGCGCGCTGCCGAGCGCCTCGAAAGAAAAATTGATGTCGTCATTCCCGCCGACCAACACCAAGCCGCCGAGAGTGGCCGGCGCGCCGCCGGCCCGATAGACCGCCAGCACGGTGTCGCCGTCGCTTCCGCGAGTGTCCACCGTGACCGGACCGGAGGCGGGCGCGGTCCACTTCCACCAGACCGTCGCCGACGAGAGCGAGGACGAGCCGCCGATCGGGGCGAAATGGTTCGGCTCACCCGTCTGGCGCGTCGCCTCCAACAGCGAACTTTCTCCAAAATAAGCTAGGGCCGTGCCGGCGTCCGCAGCCGCCGCAAAATCATCCTGCGCCGGGCGTACAGCCCCGTCGAGGGACAGGGTGAAGACACCCTCGGAGGTGTAGAAGGACAACCCGCCGACCTGGATACGATAGGTCTGGCCCGCGGTGGCGGAAAAGGTCGCACTGAGTAGGCCGGTCTCGCTCGCCCTCGGCGCAAAGGACAGCACCTCCGCCTTGTCCAGCAACGTCAGCCCGCTCAGGGTCGAGCCGGAATAAACAGCCGCCACCGGCTCCCAAGGCACCACTTCATCCGCCTCCACCCGCAGCGTGAACACCCCACTGCTGGGGGCTCGCCACGAATACCAGACGCTCCGAGCCGGACCCAGCGGAACAAACACCGCTTCCGGGTCAGGCTCCCCGGCCTCCACCGAGGCCCCCACGATCGTGCCGGTCTGAAGCACGCTGGCCGAGGATGGAAGCCCGATGGCCGCGGCAAACAGGTCATTGGCGGGCCGGGTGCCCGGCGCCGGCTGGCGCACCGTGAGCGTGACCGATCCGGTCTCCGTCACACCGTCCGCCGGGTCGGTGTAGCCATCCACACCCAGCGAATACGAGGTGCCGGCGATGGCCTGAAAACGGACGACGCTCTCGAAATCCGGCGCGTCGTCTGCTCCGAGGTTGGCACCAATCAGCTGCAACGAACCCAGGGTGGCGCCCGAATACACGGCCAACCGGGTGTTGAAACCGGTGCCGATGGTGTCGACCTGGGCCAGGCCGGTAGCCGCCGCCGTCCACCGCCACCAGATCGAGCGCGCCGCCGGATCGCCCAGGTGGGCCGGCTCGGCCGGCTCGGCCGTGGCGGCGGCGTTGCTGCCGGTGCCAACGGCCACTCCGCCGGACACGATCAGCAGCGGGCGCGAGGAAAACGCATTCGTGCCATTTTGCGCGCACAGACTCAGGGGAAAGACCCACCCCAGTCCCGCCGCCAGCCAGCCAGGTGAAAAGCGCATCATGGCAGGCCGGGAGCGGGGTCCAGAACCGGCGTCGGAGCGAACAGATGCGCGCCCACCGGGCGACCGCCGTGTTCGCCCAGCAAAAACCACACCAGCACCGCCAGCAACAGGCAGAGCAGTAATGGTTTCCAATCCCGTATGAGCAGGTCAGTCATGAGGCTTGCGGAGTGGGGCGGCCGGTTCCTCCTCTTCATCGTCCCCGGCCGCCGGGTCCGATCTGAGGATTTCCCTGAGTCGTGAGACGAATTCCTCGGGCTCCAGGTTACGCTCCAGCTCGCCATCGTAGGCGATCGAAAGCTGGCCGGTCTCCTCGGAGACAACCAGCACTACCGCATCGCTCTGCTCGGCCAACCCCAGGGCGGCGCGGTGGCGCAGACCGATGCTGCGGTCGACCAATTCCCGCTGGCTCACCGGAAAAACGCAGGCCGCCCCCTCCAACCGCCCGTCCTTGACGATCGCCCCCCCGTCGTGCAGCACCGTCTTCGGATGAAAAATCGTGAGGGCCAGCTCCGGCGACAACTCGGCATCCAGCCGCACCCCGGTATCCAGGTAATCGCCCAGATCCATGCTCCGGTGCAGCGCAAAGAGCGCCCCAAAGCGCTTCGCGCTCAACTGCCGGACAATTTCCGCCATTTCCGCCGCCAGATCACCCCGCTCCCGTTTGCGGGAAAAAAGATTCAACCCCTCCAGTTCTACCAGCGCCCGGCGCAACTCGGGCTGGAACGCGACCAGCAGGGCCATGATCCCAAAAGCCGAGACACTGCGCACCACCCAGTTCAGCGCCTGCAGATCCAGCAGCTTCGCCACCACCGCCAAACCCGCGAGAACGATGAGGAATTCCCCCAGAATCCGCGACCCCCGCACCCGCCGGAAAAGCCGGTAAACGACATAGAAGAGCCCGGTGGTGATGAGGATTTCCACCCCATCCCGCCATCCAAACTCCACCATGATGACTCCGGGTGCCGACATGAATCCGTGAGGCTAGGCACTTTCCGTCAAGAGGGAAGCGGGGAAATCAATCATTTGACAGGTTTCGGACCACCTTCCGCCCTTTTTCGGGCCGCGTTTGGACGGGGCCGGCCCGCGGTGGAACGCACGGGTCCGGTCACGGGACGCCGCCCTCGACGCCCAGCACCGCCTCGGTCAGGCGCAGCGCCTGCACGTTCGGCCGCACGTCATGAACCCGGAAGAGCCGCGCCCCCTTCTCCCGCCCCAGCGAGGTCAGCGCCACCGTGGCCCAGGCCCGGTCGGCCATCTCCCCGCTGCCCAACACCCGGCCCAGGAAGCTCTTGCGCGACACGCCCAGCAGCACCGGACGATCCGCCACCGGTGGTCGGCCACCCAGCTGGCGGATCAATGACAGGTTGTGCTCCAAGGTCTTGCCAAAGCCGATGCCGGGGTCGAGCACCACCGCGGCCCGGGCCACGCCCGCGGCCTCGGCCGCGGCCAACTGCCGCACGAAAAACGCCCGCACCTCCGCCACCACGTCCTCATACTGCGGTGCCGACTGCATCGTCCGCGGCTCGCCCTGCATGTGCATCAGCACCACCCCGGCACCGGTGCGGGCACACACGCCGGCCATCGCGGGGTCGCCGCGCAGACCGCTGATGTCATTGACGATGTCCGCGCCGGCCGCCAGGGCCGCCTCTGCCACCTCCGCCAAAGTTGTGTCGATGGACACCAGCACCTCGCTGCGCTCGCGCAGCCCCGCGATCACCGGCCAGGTGCGCCGGATCTGCTCCGCCGCCGGCACCGGCTGCGCGCCGGGCCGGGTGGATTCCCCGCCCAAATCAATGATCGCGGCACCCGCCTCCGCCATGGCCAGTCCATGGGCCACCGCCCGCCCCACATCCACAAACTGCCCGCCGTCAGAAAACGAGTCAGGAGTCACATTCAGCACCCCCATCACCGCGCCTCGTGAAGTCAGGTCCAGCGTCCCCCGGCGATGCATCCACAACAATTCCATCCCCCCGTATAACGGCCCCGCGCGCCCCCGCCAGCGAAGTGTCGGCACGCCGCCCGCCCCGCCCATGACCCACCAGATGAAATCACTCCTCGCGCCAACCTGCTTTTCGCGTTAGAGGAATCGATGGAAAAGAAACCTTTCAGTGAACTTGGACTGTCGCCGGAGCTGCTCCGCGCCGTCGAAAAAATGGGTTATGAGGAAGCCTCACCCATCCAGACCGCCGCCATTCCCGTGATGCTCTCCGGAGTGGACATGGTCGGACAGTCGCAGACCGGCTCGGGAAAAACCGCCGCTTTCGCCATCCCCGCCATCGAGCGGGTGGACCTCACCGTGCGCGCCCCGCAGGTGCTGATTTTGTGCCCGACCCGCGAGCTGGCCGTGCAGGTGGCCGAGGAGGTGGCCAAGCTGGCCCTCTTCAAGCGCGGGGTCCGCGAAGTGCCCATCTACGGCGGCCAGAGTTATGACCGCCAGATCCGCGGCCTCAAGGAAGGCGCGCAGATCGTCATCGGCACCCCCGGACGCGTGATCGACCTGCTGGAGCGCCGCGCTCTCGCCCTCGACCAAGTCAAAATGGTGATTCTCGACGAGGCCGACCGGATGCTCGACATGGGCTTCCGCGACGAGATCGAAGGCATCCTTTCCGCGACCAGCGGCGATCGCCAGACGGTCTTCTTTTCCGCGACGATGCCCGTCGGCATCAAACGGCTCATCGAGCGCTTCGGCAAGGAGCCGCGCCTGGTCAAGATCGAGACCCCGTCCCTCACCGCCCCCGCCATCGAACAGAGTTACTACGAGGTGGACCGCCGCTCCAAGGTCGAAGTGCTGGCCCGCCTCATCGACCTCAATGACTTCACCTATGGCCTGATTTTCTGCGGCACCAAGATGATGGCCGACGAACTGACCGAGCAACTGCTGGCCCGCGGCTATGCGGCGGACAAACTGCACGGGGACATGTCGCAGCCGATGCGCGAGCGCGTGCTCAACCGCTTCCGCAAGCGCACCATCGAGTTTCTCGTCGCCACCGATGTGGCCGCACGGGGCATCGACGTGAACGATCTGGAGGTGGTCTTCAATTTCGACCTGCCGCAGGACGGCGAGGATTACATCCACCGCATCGGCCGCACCGGCCGCGCCGGCCGCACCGGCCGCGCGATTTCCTTCGTGGCCGGACGCGAAATTTACAAACTCCAGGGCATCCTGCGCCACACCAAAGGCCGCATCCGCCGCGAACGCGTGCCCTCGCTCGAGGAGGTGGAGGAGAAACGCAGCAACCTGTTTTTGGACAAACTCAAAGAGACGCTGGAAAAGGGCGATTTCCGCCGCCAGGATGACCTCGTGGACCGCCTGCTCGAGCAGGGCCACTCCCCCACCGACATCGCCTCCGCCCTGATGCACCTGCTCTCGCCGGAAAAGCCGGCCGGCCCGGACTTTGACCCGGCGGGCAGCCGTCCGCAAGGGGGATCCGGAGCCCCCCGCGGACGGGATGCCTATTATGACGCCCACCCGCCCGTCGAGCGCGGCCCGGCCCACCGCCCCTCCGCATCTCCTCCGCGGGACGTGGGAGATTCCGCCACCGCGCCCCGCGAATCACGCCCCATCCGGGGCGGGGACAAGCCGGGCCGCCCACCCGCCGACCTGCCCATGGCCCGCGTGGCCCTCAGCCTGGGACGGGAACACCACATCCAGGTCGGTGACATCCTCGGCGTCGTCGCCGGTGCCGCCCGCCTGCCCCGCGAAGCCATCGGCTTCATCAAACTCAACGATGACCATTCATTCGTCGATGTGGCCGCCGACGCCGCCGAACAGACGGTCCAGGCGCTCGATGGCATCAAATTCAAAGGCAAAAAACTGCGCGCGAAATTGATGTAATCCCCCACCGGGGATTCGCGCCGCGGGCCGCCGCGGCGCACCCCAGGCAGCGCGCGCGCGCGGCCGGCGGACCCGCCGCGCCGGCACCCCCTTTTTTTCGGCCCAGGATTCTTGCGAACGCCTGACGCGGCGCCGGGACGGGGCGCGGCGAGTAGCCCGCGGCTAGGCGGCGGGTGCCGGCGGCTCCGCGCCAGACTCACCGGCCTCCCCGGCGGGCGGCTCCTCGTCGCCGTCCACGCGCAGGACGCGGGCGATGTCCTGCAGGGCCTCACCCTCCTTGAGGTTGATCAGGCGCACGCCCTGGGCATTGCGGCCGGTCTCGCGAATCTGATCGACCGGGATGCGGACGCTCTGACCGGTGTTGGTCATGAGCATGAGGTCATCGCCGTCATGGACACAAAGGGCACCGACCACCTTACCGGTTTTGTCGGTGACGTTCATCGTGCGAATGCCCTTGCCGCCGCGGGTCTGGAGGCGGTATTCGTCAAAGTGGGTGCGTTTGCCGAGCCCATTCTCGGCGGCGACCAGCAGCATGCCGGTCGGGTCCATGATGGACAGGCTGACCACAAAGTCGTCGCCCACCGGTTTGATGCCCCAGACGCCGGTGGCGGTCCGGCCCATGGCCCGGATGCCTTCCTCGGAGCAACGCAGGCTCAGACCGTGGGAGGTGACAAAAACCAACTCATCCCGGCCGCTGGTCAGCTCCACGCCGATGAGTTTGTCGTCCTCCTCGATGTTGATCGCGTTGATGCCGGCCTTCCGGACGTTCCTAAAGTCGGAAAGCGCGGTTTTTTTGACCACGCCGACCTTGGTGGCGAAGACCACGAAGCGGTCCTCGCGCCAGATGGTGCTGTCCTCGTCGTTCTGGGCTTCCAGACGGAGTACGGCGGCAATTTTTTCCTCGGGCTGGAGGTTGAGCAGGTTTTTGATCGAGCGCCCGCGGGCGACCCGCGGCATTTCCGGGATCTGATAGACCCGCTCGACATAGACGCGGCCGGTGTTGGTGAAGAACATCAGCACGTCGTGCGCGTTCGCGGTGATGAGGCGCTCGACAAAGTCGCCCGGCTCGTCCTCGCTTTCAGACTCGCGGATGGCCATGCCTTTCAGGCCTTTGCCCCCGCGGTTCTGGGCGCGGTATTCGCTGGTCAGGGTCCGCTTGATATACCCGCGGTGGCTCAGCGTAATGATCGCCGGTTCGTTGGCAATCAAGTCGGTGATGTCGATCTCGCCCTCCTCAATGGCGAAATCCGTGCGCCGCGGGGTTGCATACTTCGTCTTCACCGCGAGCAGCTCGTCCTTGATGATGGCCAGGACTCGCTCCTCGCGGGCCAGGATGTCCATCAGATCCTTGATCGTCTCCAGCAGGGTGTCGTACTCGTCCTTGACCTTCCGGCGGTCGAGCGCGGTCAGCTGATAGAGCCTCAGCTCGAGAATGTGCTCGACCTGCCGGTCAGTGAAGACGTACTTGTCTCCGGAGACGCTGGCTTGGCCGCGGATAAGAATGCCGATCGCTTCCGCGGCCTCGGTCGTGAAATCGTAGGCCTTGAGCCGGGCGCGGGCCTCGTCGCGGTTCGCGGAGTCGCGGATGATCCGGATGAAATCGTCGAGCCGGTCAAGAGCAAGCAGGTAGGCCTCCAGCTTTTCCGCATCGCGCTCGGCCACGGCCAGCAACCAGCGGGTGCGCCGGACGACGACCTCGCGGCGGTGCTCCAGATAAATGGTGAGCGCATCCTTGAGGTTGAGCAGGCGGGGGCGGCGGTTGTCGATCGCCAGCATGTTCACCGCGAACGACGTCTCCAGCGCGGTGTGCTGGAAAAGGTTGTTGATGATGACCTGCGGGCGGGCGTCCTTTTTCAGTTCGACCACGACGCGCGTCTTGTCGTCCGACTCATCGCGCACGCCGCTGATCTCGGGCAGGATTTTTTCATTAGCCAGCTGCGCGATGCGTTTGACCAGCTCCGCGCGGTTCACCGCGTACGGAATTTCCGTAATAATGATGATTTCGCGGCCGGCCTTCGTTTCTTCGATCGTGCATCGTCCGCGCACCTTCACCGATCCGCGCCCGCCATGGAGATACTCGCGCGTCCCCTTCATGCCGTAGATGACGCAGCCCGTCGGAAAATCCGGGCCCTTCACGTGCTTCATCAGGTCGGAGACCGTCAACTTCGGGTCCTCAATGAGCGCGCACACGGCATCAATGACCTCGCCGAGGTTATGCGGCGGAATGTTGGTCGCCATGCCCACGGCGATGCCGGTGCCGCCGTTGACGAGGAGATTCGGGAAGGCGCTCGGCAGCACCGTCGGCTCGAAGCGGGTGTCATCGTAGTTAGGGATGAAATCCACCGTGCCCTTTTCCATGTCGTCCATCAGCACCGCCCCGAGCGGCGCGAGTTTGGCCTCGGTGTAACGCATGGAGGCCGGAGGATCGCCCTCGACGCTGCCAAAGTTTCCCTGTCCGCGGATCAGCATTTCGCGCATGGCCCAGGGCTGGGCCATGTGGACGAGCGTTGGATAAATCGCCTGGTCGCCGTGCGGGTGGTAGTTACCCATCGTCTCACCGACGATCTTGGCGCACTTGACCTCTTTTTTGTTCGGCCAGACGCCCAGTTCGCTCATCGCGAAAAGAATCCGCCGCTGACTCGGTTTCAGGCCGTCGCGCGCGTCTGGCAGGGCGCGCGAGATGATGACGGACATCGAGTAGTCCAGAAAGGAGGTCTTCATTTCCTCCTGCACGGCAATGGGCTCGATGCGGCCTCCGCCCGGGGAGGGCGGCGGTGGTGGCGGGCTGGCGGCTGGCGGGTCTTGGTCGCTCACGGGCAATGGGTTCGAGGTCGGAAGTCAGGGGAAAAGGAAATGTGGCGAGCTGGCATGCTGATGCAAGCCTTGGCCACCCCCTGCGACGGGCTTATTTTGCCCTCCCGCACGGAGCCGCACCCCGGCGGATGGCCCGGATTCACCCTCAACGGCCCCGGTCCCGGGTCCCGCGGCTGCGGGACGGCCCGCCCGAGCCCTGGCTGGAACGCCCGGGCTCCATGGCCACGCGCCCTCCGCCCTCGGAGCGGCGGCCGCCCTGACTTCCCTGCGGTCGGCCTTGCTGGCCGCGCCCCTGCCCGCGCGGCGGGGCCGGCGGGGCTGGCGGGGCGGCCGCGCCGTAATCGAAGCCTTCGGCCTTTTTGCGGACGAGCCCCCGTCCGATGAACCGCTCCAGCGAGCGCAGCGGGGTCTGGTCTTCGGGGGTGACAAAGCTGATCGCGTCCCCCACGGCCTGGGCGCGGCCGGTGCGGCCGATGCGATGGACATAGTCCTCCGGCTGGGGCGGGAAGTCATAGTTCACGACGTGCGAGATGCCATCCACATCGATGCCGCGGGCGGCGATGTCCGTGGCGACCAGCACGCGCACTGCGCCCGACTTGAAGTCTTTGAGGGCTTTGAGCCGCTGGCCCTGCGAGCGGTTCGAGTGCAGCGTGGCGGTGGTGATGCCGCGGGCCTCCAAGGCGCGGGCGATCCGGTCGGCCCCGTGTTTCATGCGGGAAAAGACCAGGACCATGTCGAGCTGCGGATCGCGGAGCAGGTGGAGCAGCAGCGACGGCTTGAGATGCTTCGGCACTTCATAGACCAGCTGAGTCACCGTCTCCGCGGGATTCGAGCGGCGGCCGATCTGGATCGTTTTCGGCGAACGCTGAAACTCATGCGTCAGCCGCTCGATCTCCGGTGAAAGTGTGGCCGAGAACAGCAGGGTTTGGCGCTTGGCCGGCAGGGCGCGCACGATCTGGCGGATGGGCGGCAGAAACCCCATGTCCAGCATGCGGTCGGCCTCATCGAGCACCAGGTGCTCCAGCCCCTGGAAATCCGCATACCCCTGGGCCATCAGATCCAGCAGCCGGCCCGGCGTGGCCACGATAACTTCGGTGCCCATCCGCAACGCCCGGATCTGCGGTCGTTCCCCCACCCCGCCATACACCATGGCCACGTTGAGCGGCACGTGTTTGGCGTAGGCGCGCAGGTTTTCCTCGATCTGCACGACCAGCTCCCGCGTCGGAGCCAGAATCAGCGTGCGCATCCCGCCGCGCCGTGCTTCGCCCGCAGGCTTCGGTTTGGCCATCAGCGAAAGGATTGGCAGCGTGAAAGCAGCCGTCTTGCCGGTCCCGGTCTGGGCAATGCCAATCAGGTCGCGTCCGGTCAGAATCTCCGGAATGGCCGCCGCCTGAATCGGCGTCGGCTCGGTGTAACCCGCTTCTTGAACGGCTTTGAGAATGCGGTCGTCAAGACCAAGAGCACTAAATGACATGGCGGGCAGAGTCGCCGCATATCGCCAATGCGCACGTGTTATACACGCCGGGACGGCGATTTGCCCGGCCCAGCCCCCCCCGGGACGCCGTGCCGACCGCTCCGCCGCCGCGCCGCGGGAAGGTTCCGCCCCGCGAAAAATGGCGCGCTACCGGCCGCGGCAGTGGCTCCACACGGGAGGCCCCGCCGCCGTCCGATCGCCCGGCGGGCCCGCGCCCGGCCTTCCCATTTGAATTCCGCGCCCCCGCCGCCAGCATGCGCCGCATGAATGATGCCGCCTTCGCCCTGCCCCACCGTCTGCGCCGCAACCGCCAGTCAGCGGCGATTCGCGGACTGGTGCGCGAAACGTCGCTCGCCGCCGCCCAGCTGATCCACCCGCTCTTCATCAAGGAAGGCACCGGCGACGAACCGATCGCCTCCATGCCCGGATGCGCCCGCCTCAGCCTCGACGGCCTGGTCCGTGCAGCCGAAGCCGCGCATCAGCTGGGCATCAACGCGGTCGTGCTCTTTCCCGCCATCGCGGGCGATCTCAAGTCGCCGCAGGCCATCGAGTGCGCCAATCCCATGGGACTGGTGCCGCGGGCTATTCAGCGGCTGAAGGAGGAACTGCCGGACCTGGCGGTCATCACCGATGTCGCCCTCGACCCGTACAACAGCGACGGCCACGACGGCCTGGTCTCACCCGCGGGCATCATCCTGAATGACGAAACCGTCGGCCTGCTCTGCGCCCAGGCCCTCTGCCACGCCGAGGCCGGGGCCGACATCGTCGCTCCCAGCGACATGATGGACGGCCGCGTCGGAGCGATCCGCGCCGCGCTCGACCATGAGGGCCACACCAGCGTCTCGATCCTTTCCTACGCCGCCAAATACGCCAGCGCCTATTACGGTCCCTTCCGCGGAGCGCTCGATTCCGCGCCCAGGTCCGGCGACAAAAAAACCTACCAGATGGATCCGGCCAACGCCCGCGAAGCGGTGCGCGAGGCGCAGATGGACGAGGCCGAGGGAGCCGATATCCTCATGGTAAAACCCGCCGGACCGTACCTCGACATCATCGCCGGCCTGCGCAACGCCACCAACCTGCCGCTCGCCGCGTATCAAGTCAGCGGCGAATACCTCATGATTAAAAGCGCATCGGCAGCCGGATGGCTCGATGAAAGGCAGGCCGTGCTCGAATCCCTGCTCGGCATCCGCCGCGCCGGAGCCGACATGATTCTTACCTATTTTGCCAGGGACGCAGCCCGCTGGCTGCGCGAATAGTCACCACCGGCTCCACTCCCGACCACGCGAAGCCGCGCGCGGGAAGCAGGAAACAGCCGGGCCCCATCCCTCCCTGCACGCCCCCCCCGGCCTTTTTGAGAACCTCGCCCCTTCTTCGCTCCCCGAGCGTCCCCACTCCTTCACATCCCATGACCCCAGCCACTCCTGCCCCCCATCCCACCGACGTCCAGATCATCGGCGACCTGCTGGCCTTGAAATGGTCGGATGGCACCGAGGATTTTCTGCCCATGGACCGCCTCCGCGCCGCCTCCCCGAGCGCGGAAAACATGGGCGAGCGCGACCTGACCGGCACCCGGTACGGCGGCACCACCCAGACTAATTTTCCCGGCGTGACCGTAACCGGTTGGAGCGTGGTCGGCGGCTACGCCCTGCTCTTTAGCTTCAGCGACGGCCACCGCACCGGCATCTACCCCTACGCGTACCTGAAGGACTTAGGGCGCACGATGAATGCCTGATCCGGGTGAACGCGAAGCCTCCGCGCCGGGGACCGGGCCGTGAGCGAGGGCCGGCAGCCGGCGGCGCACGCGGTGACTGGACTCCGCTTCGCCCTGCCGCATCGTTATCGTCAGGAACCATGCCCGACTCCGTGCCCGCCAGCGCCGCCGTGAAGCCCGACCTGCCGCGCAAGCTGCAGGACGTGCCGCACCAGCCCGGCGTATACCTCCACAAGGACCGGCTCGGCAAGGTGATTTACGTCGGCAAGGCCAAGGACCTGCGGAAACGGCTCAGCTCGTATTTCACTCCGGCCCGGAGCCGTCTGGCCGATCGCAAGACGCGCGCCCTGATCAAGAGCATCTGGGATTTCGAGATCCACGTCGTCCGCAACGAGCCCGAGTCGCTGCTGCTCGAAGGAAAACTCATCAAGGAATACCGGCCACGGTACAATGTCGACTTCCGTGACGACAAGCGGTTCCTGATGGTGCGCGTACACCTGGAGGAGCCGTGGCCGCGGTTCGGGGCGGTGCGGATGAAAAAGGACGATGGGGCGCGGTATTTCGGCCCCTTCGCCCATTCCGGGGCGCTGCGCACCGTGCTCGCCTGGCTGAACAAGCGCCTCGGCCTGCGCGTTTGCCGCCCGCTGCGGCCGGGCGAAAGCGACTATAAACACTGCTCGAACGACATCATCAAAAACTGCTCGGCCCCGTGCATCGGGCGCATCCGCCGCGCGGACTACCTCGAGCGGGTCGCGGAAGCCTGCGCCTTCTTCGAAGGCAGCCACAAGGCCTCGCTGGCCGCCCTCGAGGAGGAAATGACCAAGGCCGCCGAAAACCTGGAATTCGAGCGCGCCGCCGAACTGCGCGACATGCTCGAAAGCTTCCGCAAAACCCTCTCGCCGATGCGCAAGTTCACCCGCGGCCGCGGCGTGCCGCGCACCGAACCAGCCCACCACGCCGTCTGGGATGTGGAGGACCTGCAGGACGCGCTGAAACTGCCCGCCCCCCCGCTGGTCATGGAGTGCTTCGACATCTCCAACATCAGCGACAACCACATCGTGGCCTCCATGGTGCGCTTCAAAAATGGCCTGCCGGACACCGCCAGCTACCGCCGCTACCGGATCAAATCGGTGAAGAGCCAGAATGACTTCGCCAGCATGGCCGAAGTCGTCCGCCGCCGGTACGCCCGCATCCTGCACGAAGCCGCCGCCCAGGAACCGGAGGCCCTGGCCTATTCGCAAGAATCCCCGCTGGAGGCGATGCGGCGGCTCGACGCCACCCTGGAGGGTGCCACCTCGGAGGCCACCGGCCGCTCCATGACGCGACTGCCGGACCTCGTCATCGTGGACGGGGGCAAAGGCCAGCTCTCATCCGCCGTCGAGGAACTGCGGCGCCTCGGCCTGGGCGGCCTGCCCGTCATCGGCCTGGCCAAACAGCGCGAGGAAATCTTCCGGCCGGACCGCCCCGACCCCCTCCTTCTTCCTCACACCCGCGCCGCCCTCAAACTCCTCCAGCGCATCCGCGACGAGGCCCACCGCTGGGCCAATGGCTACCACCAGCTCCTCATGAAACGCCGCATCGGGGAAAGCTTGCTCGATGACGTGCCCGGCATCTCCGACCACCGCAAAGGAGCGCTGCTCAGGAAGTTCGGAAGCGTGCTGCGACTGCGCAAAGCCACCGCCGCGGAAATCGCCGAAGTGCCGGGCATCAGCCCGCGCCTCGCCGCGGAAGTCGTGTCCTTTCTCGAAAGCCACTGAGCCCGGGAACCGCCCGGCCGCCGTCCGCGGCGTGCCGCCACCGCCAGGCGAACGCGCCTCTTGCACCGGTCTGCGTAGCTGGGCCGACCAACCGCAGCGCGACCTGCTTTAACCCTCCCGGGACGGCGGCACCCGACCCCGGGCCCCAAAAAAAAGCGGCCCCCGGTTGCCCGGGAGCCGCTTCGTCATTGGGGGAGTACCGGGGGATCGACTACGAGGGACTGTAGGTCTTCTCCTCTTCGATCTTGATCGGCTTGTAGCCGCCAATGGCCTTGAAATAGAGCATCAGGAGCAGGTAGATGACCGCCATGGCCGCGGGAATAAAGGCATCAGCCTTCAGGGTCTTGCGGTCGCCGACGATGCTGGCCTCGGCCAGAGCCGCCTGCTCGGGGGTTTTCTCCTTGGCGGTCTGGGCCTCGGAGAGTTTGGTGCCGTCCAGGCCGGTCACTTCGTCAAAGAAGAGGAACTTGCTGCCCTTCTCGGCCTTCGCCGTTTCGTAGAGGGCGGCGTTGGTTTCCTTGAGGTGTTCGACGGTGTAGCGGTCCTTGGCATAGCCGAGACCGGGACCGCCGAGCAGGCCGGCCGACATCATGCCGATGCCACCCATGATCGACATGGCGATCGCGCCGGTCCGCGGGAAGCGGTCGCCGACCACGGCGAGCATGGTGGGCCAGAAGAAGGTCTTGCCGACCGCATAGACCGCGAGGGCCACCATCGCACCCATGAACGTCTGGATGCCGCTGACCATGTTCAGACCGATGACGGCCAGGATGGAGCAGATGAGGAGCAGCCCGATCGGGGAGATCTTCAGCTTGGATTCGATGAAGTGGCCGCAGAAGCGCAGCGCGAACATGAGCAGCGAGGTGAAGACGAAGAGGATCTTGCCCTGTTTTTCGTCCAGGATGTTGCCGGTGATGTTCTGGATCCAGTTGTCCGTGCCCAGCTCAACCGCGCCCACAAGGGCGTGGACGACGAAGAGAATGAAGAGCAGGACCGAGCCCACCGAGAACTTGGTGATCACGCCGACGGCGACCAGCAGCGCACCGCCCAAGCTCCAAGCCACCGCGTTGGGCAGTTTGAGCGCGTCCTGGAAGAAGAGCACCAGCAGGTAGCAGGCGACGGCGGAGCCGAGGATGCCCACCTCCTTCATCATGTCACCGACGTGCAGCCCCTTGGCGGAAGCCTCGGATTTCGGAAAGCTCTGGCCCATGAAGGCGATGCCGTAGAGGACGGTCGGGATGAGGAAAAGGCCGAGCTGGATTTTCCAGCTGGTCCCTTCTGGACCGCCGAGGGTCCAGCCGATCAGGCCACCAAAGACCAGACCCAGCGGCCAGGAGGCATGCAGAATGTTCAGGTAGTGGGTCCGGTTGTTGGGGAACAACGTGGAGACCAGGGGATTGGCCACGGCTTCGAGGGTGCCGTTGGCCAGGGCGAAGACGAAGGTACCCCAATAGAGGAAATTGTAGGCGGTGTCCGCTGACTGCCCCTTGTTGGCGGCGAAGGTGATGAAGGCCGAGAGGACGTGGAAGAGAAAGGCGGCGAAGACCAGCTTGCCGTAACCGATCTTGTCGACCACCACCCCACCGATGATGATACCGAAGCAGAATCCAGTGAAGCCGGCCCCGCCGATGGCCCCGAGCTGCGCTCCGGTGAACCCGAAATCGGCGGCCCAGTTGGCGAGGATGCCGCCGCGGACACCAAAGCCGATGCCGGCGGCCAGGATGGCGAGGAAGCCGGCCCAAAGGAGCCGTTTGGCATTGGGCGCAATGCCCTCGGTGAGATCAGTACTCATGTGTGTCGTCGGGGTTGGGTTGGAATTTGGGCAGGAGTGGCGCGGATTATGCACGCCCCATTCCACACACCAAGGGAAAAATGCAGGCTGCCTCAAGCTTAGGGAGATTTGCCGGGGGGGGGGCGAGCCGCCGCCGCGAGCCGCCCGGCCCGCCATTTCGGCAGATAAAAGAGCAGCCATCCGGCCAGCACCCCGCCCAGAAAACCTCCCAGGTGGCCGGCCCCAGAGACATTTCCCGCCGGCAGCATCGCTCCCAGCACCCCGGTATACAGCACGCCCACGGCCACCGACACGACCACCCAGCGCACACTGGGCTCAAGGAATCCCCGGACCAGAAGAAAGCCGAGATACCCGTAAATAAGCCCACTGGCCCCCAGATGCGGCCCCGGAGCGGCCCCCAAGAGCCAGGTCGCAACTCCGGCCACCAGGACGATCAAAGCGCTCACCTTGAAGAACAGCAGCCGCCCGCCGAGCATCACCACCCAGCCAAGGAGCACCAACGGCAGCGTGTTGTTGGCCAGGTGGCCGAAGCCGCCGTGCACAAAGGGCGCGAAGACAATCCCCACCACCCCCCAAAGCGTCCGCGGACGGATGCCCAGCGCATCCAGCGAATTCTCCGGCGAGGACCGCTGCCAGAGCTGGTCGGCAATCTCCACAAACCACAGCGCCGCCACCAGCATCACCATCAGCCGAAAATACCCCAGCATCTGCGCCGTGGTCTGGCGGGCGGTGGCACTGAGGTGTTTGGTGAAGTTCATTTTGGAAGAACCAGGGCTGACCGGAGGTCCGGTGCCGGGCCTAGTTCTAGGCGGGATTGCACGATGCTCGCCAGCGAAAAGAATTCACCGCCAGAAACCGCGACCGCCCTGCCCACGATCCGACTGATCCGACTGATCTTCCCGCAACGCACGAGGGTGCCCTGCCCCGTGCCCCGTGCCCCCACTCACCCCTCCTGTTTACGGGCAAACATGAGCAGGAGGAAGCTGAGCCCATTGGCGACGGCGAACACGATCCAGGCGGCACCGAGCCAGCGGAAAGAGGTCGAGAGCAGGACGAGCGAGACCATCGTCTGGGCGAAAAAGAGCCATTCTTCAGCGAGCCGGGTGACCGACCAACGGGTGGGCACCCCGGGCAGGTGTTTGCACAGATCGGCCACCACCCCGCAGGCGAGCGGGGCGAGGTGGAGGCCGGCAAACCACGCCGGCAGGATCCAGACCGCAGCCCAGGCGGCCGGTGCCACGGTTGTGAGGAAAAGCCAAGCAGTAGCAGCGGTCAGCGCGGCACTGAAGGCGGCCAGCACCACCACTTCGATCCAATTCTGGGCGGAATCCTCCGCCCGCAATTGATGCGGTGCCTCCGACGGGAGGAACAGCCCAAGGGTATTTAAGAACCGACCGAAATACGTGCGGGAGATCGGCTGAAGCGTCGGCCGCCACCCGGTCGGCGTCGTGCGCTCAGGACGGGTCGGACGGGCGGACGCCGGAGGGGGCAAGGGGTGGACCGTCGGCCGCGACGCAGCGGCCGGCAAGCCGTCGCCGACGGTTGGCAACGGCCCGAAGGCCGGCTCAAACATCAGCCACTGGCGCCAATGGCACTCGAGCACCCCGGCCAGCGTGCCGGCCCACCAGACGGCCAGCTCCCGCTGGGCGGCGGCGCGGGCGGCCCGGTCCGACGGCGGCGCGGCGGGCGGGCGCGACGGCAGAAACACAATGCGGTAGGACCGCCATGCCTCCCGGACGATAAAAATCGGAAAAACCGGGGCCGCAGCGACTTGGGCCAGCACCAACGGCCCGGCTGGCAGCCGCCATCCGCGGCCGCGCCACTCGACCTCCACCGCCCCCATGCCCTCGGCCACCCGATCACCCTGGATGGCCACCACCTCGCCCGCGGCCAGGGCCTGGGCCAGCTCGACCCCCAGAAAACTGCCGGCCGCATTGTACTGCACGCGGAAGGCACCGCCGGCCTGGGCCTGCCGTTGCGCATCCAGGTACTCCTGCAGTTCCGCCCGCCGCTCCGGCCGCCGCACGCCATGCACGGTGCGTCCGAACTTGTCCGCGAAAAACGGGCCGGCCACGTCGTAATTGCCCATGTGGGCGGTCAGGATGAGGGCCGCGCCGCCGCTGGTGCTGACCTCGCGGAACGCGTCCGCGCCATCGAGCCGCCAGGTCACATGACGCTCGCCACCGCGCGCCCGCGCCGAATCAGCGAGCATCCAGGCAAATTCCCAAAACACCCCGAACGCCCCCACCTGCCTCCCCAGCCACGACGCCCGCGGGCAGAGGACCCGAAGATTGTCGGCCACCGCCCGCCGCGGCCGTCCGGCCAGCAGGAAAAACATGGGCGTATAAACCGAGAGCAGCAGCGGCTCGATGAAAAACGGACACCGCCGCACCCCCCAGTCGAGCATCCTCATCCAAAAAACGCCGTACAGGTCCACGCCCCGCCACCAGCGCGGGGCAGGCGCGCCGGCAGAGACAGCAGCGGTGGCGGCGGGAGCCGGGGACGACATGGCCGGCAGCATAGCAGACGCGGCGGAAATGCGAGCCGCGAAGGGCGGCGGGTTCCACCCCCTCCCTCACAGCTCCGTGCTGTCGTCGCGCTGCTGAAGGCGGATGACCTGCTTTTTGATGATCTCCAGTTCGACCGTCAGCTGATGGGCAGCCTTGAGGATGATGGCCTGGACCGCCTCGTCCCCCAGCGCGCGGGTGGCCGGATGAATCTTCATCATCTCCAGCGAGATGGTCTGGCAGGTGGACTGAATGCGGATGATGGCCTCGTCGCGGGTCATGGGCGGATCATCAAAGTCCGGAGCGCCAAGATCAAGCAGGCAATCAAAACCTCAACCCGGCGACCAGGGCAGGGCCGGGAAGCCACGAGGGAACCAATGGATGGGCCCCATTGTCCCGAGCCCCCTTGCCCGAGGAACGGCCACCCTGTCCGGTGCCGGCCGCCGTTCACCGCGCATCAAGATCCTTCAACACCTGGGCGAGGGCCGCGCGGAGCGCGCGCCACTCGTCCGGGGTGGTGGTCCAGCCAGAGGAAAAGCGCAGGACGCGGCGCATCTCGTCGGGCTGCAGCCCCATGGCGGCGAGGACGTGAAAGTCGCCGTCCTTGCCGCTGCTGCAGGCGCTGCCCGTGCTGCACGGGAACCCGCGCTGGCTCAGACGGGCGAGCCAGAGTTTGTTCTGGTGCCGCGGGGCGATGACCATGCTGGTGTTCCAGAGCCGCAGCCGGTCTCCAGCCACCACTGGCCACCCGAGGTCGTGCTCGAATTCGTCCCGCGGCACGGCGTCGCCCGGCATCTGGTCTTCACACCACTCCAGCGCGGCCACCATCGCCGCCACGCCGGCCACATCCTCGGTGCCGGCACGCGCGCCATGCTCCTGCGGTCCGCCGAGCTGCCAGGCCTCCGGCGGCCCGCCGTCCCCACCTCCGCCGACCCGGAAAAACCCCACTCCCTTCGGCCCCCCGAACTTGTGCGCGCAACCGGCAAAAGACGGCCGGCCCGCGGGCTCGTCTTCAAACGCGCTCGCCGGCAGCTTGCCGAACCATTGCGAGGCATCGCAAAAAAACCGGCACCCGCGCCCGGCGGCAGCCCCCCTACAACGCTGCCATGGAAACACCTCGCCGGTCTCGTTGTTGGCCGCCATCCACGCGACGGTCAGCCCGGCGGCTGGTTCACTCCCCACGCCCATCACCTCCTCCAGCCCGGCCCGGTCAAGGACCTCGGCCCCGCAAAACCGCCTGGCCGGCTCGCGCACGGCCGGGTGTTCATAGGGCGAAATCACCGTCCTGAAGGGGCGCTCCGGGTGTGCGGCCATCCACTCGGCCTGCGCACGAAAGAATCCATTGCACCCCTCGGTGGCACCGCCCGTAAAAACGATCGTCTCGGGATGCCCGGTGCCCGTCAGCTCGGCGAGCCGCTCCCGGCACCGCTCCAGCTCCCCGCGCGCCGCCGCCGCCTCGCGGTACAGACTGGAGGCATTGTGCCACAGCCGGTCCTGCACCCGCAGCCATGCCTCCCGCGCCGGAGGGCACAGCGGCGTCGTGGCATTGTGGTCAAAATAGGGCATCGGTCGTGGGTCCTGGGTCACTCCTTCGGGCTCGGGCGGCGGATCCCGCTGGTCCATCAGGTCCCTTGAGTCCCATCAGCCCCCGCCCGGCCAGCCATCCGCTCGGCCATCATGGCTTCCGCTCAGCGCCGCGGCGGATCGTGACGTCGTCGAAATGGACGGCTTTGTTGGCGTAGGGCGAGCCGAGCAGCGAGGCGCGGCCCTGACCCGGGCCGTCCGGCAGCGGCGTGCTCAGAATGGCCGCATCCGGAGCCGCTTGGCCGGCCGGCCAGACGCGGGCCTCCGCCGCCCAGGCCTCGCCCGCCGGCACGACTTTCAGTTCCACCTGCCACCAGGAGTCCTCGCTCCAGGCCTCAAACGGTGCCTCGCCAATGACCTCCTCGCCGACTACCATCTCGATCTTCTTCTGCGCCGGCACGAGGCGGAGTTTCACCCCGGAAACGCCGTACAGGCCGACCCCCATCCGGGGATGGGCGCGGCGGCTTTTGCCGGCCTTGATTCTGGCGCTGACCCCGGCGGCCTCCTTGAGGGACGGGCCGATGAGCACGGCCCCGTCCAGCACCGGTTCGGAACGGAGTTCCAGCACCTTGTTCCCCGCGTCCTCCACGATGCCCCATTCCCCTTCGATGACCATCAGCGCATCCGGCAGCGGGCCGGCCGGCAGCTTTTCAAAATCCTCGGTGCTCGTCGCGGTGCCCGCCGTTGCGGCGTCCTGCGCCGCCGCGGCCTGGGCCAGGGCCAGCAGGGCGGCGGCCGGAATCCACGCGGGCCGCAGCGGCGACCACCACCCGGGCGGCCGGCGCGTCGAACTCGGAGCAGGGTCGCGTTGCGAAAGGTCGGCACGGGGCGAAGACAGAGCCCCGGCTTCGGAGGCGGGGACCATGGCGGAGGCCTGGACGGAGCGAAGTTTCATCGAGACCAGGATTGCGCGGCGGCGGCGCGTGGCAAACGGTCACTGCATGTCCGCCACTACCCTCTCCCGTCTCGCCGCCGCGCTCGCCGCGACCGCCGTCATTCTTGGAGCCCTCGGAGCCCATGGGAAAGTGCACGACCTGCTGGCCGCCCGCGAGTCGCTGGGCACGTGGGAGACAGCGGTTTTTTACCACCTGATTCATGCGGTGGTCCTGTGGGTGCTCGCCGGCCGCGGCGGCCCGCGCGCTCCGGCTGCGGCCTGGTTTTTCCTGGGTGGCATCCTCCTTTTCTCCGGCAGCCTCTACGGCATGTCCCTGGCCCGGATTCCCGCCCTCGGCCCGGTCACTCCCCTCGGCGGACTGGGCTACATCCTCGGCTGGGCCTGGCTCGCGGCCCGCCCGCCGCAGCCCGCCGCGTGAAGGGGGGTGCCCGGCATCAAAAAAGCGTGACACGGGGTGGCTCGCTCTGGTATTCCAGCGGCAGGCCAAAGAATTCCCCTCCGCGCGGCCTCAACCTTCGCGGGCGGGATCGCCCCTTTGAAGCCCGGCTGGTTGGGCACCCGCGAGTTTAAAATTGGGGGATCTCGCACGACCACCGGCCGGGCTTCACGTTTGCTGAGGGGACGGATCCGGCCGGCGACGCAACCGCGGAACGGGCGCGAGAATTCCATTTCCCACGTCTCCGGCCCGCGTAGCGTGCCTGCGTGGCAACTAATTTCCGTGCGCCCTCCCGGATCGCGAGCGTGGTGCTCGCGGCGGTCGTGGGCTTCCCAGCACCGGGGGCGGCGCAGGAGGCCGCTTCGCACTCCGCCGGAGGATGGGAGGAGGTCAGCCCAATGCCACGGCGCTTCCCGCGGTTCACCGACGCCGGCGGCTGCCGCTGGGGCCTCGACCGGGAGGGCGCGATCAGCCTGAGCGGCAGCGCGCTTCATCCCGCACTGCCCCTCTTTCGCCAGGCGGCGCAGCTGACGGTCAACCACGAGGCCTTCGCGCCCCTGAGCGCGAGCGCCTCTCCCGACTTCTCGCGCCTGCGGCTGACCGGCACCGCCGGTGCCGTGCCGGTCATCCGCGACATCTGGGTCGATCGCGAGCGCGGTGCCGTGAGGTATTGCGATACCCTCTCCAATCCCTCAGACCAGCCGGCGCGCCTGCTCGTGGCCCACTCCGTCGTCTTCGATCAGCCGGTGACGGCGATCCACCGCCTCGACGGCGCGGAAATCGACGAGCGCAAAACCGAGACCCGGCTCGGCGTGGCCGCCTTTCTCCAGAACCAGCCAGAGGGCATGTCTTCCGCCCTGTTCCTCCTCGGCGACCCCACCGGCAAGGTGCTGCCGGTGTGGAAGGGGAAAAAAAGCAGCGAGCAGCATGACTTCGAATGGAGCCTCGAGGCCCCGGCGCAGGGGGCGGTGAGCCTGGTCACCTGGGTGGCGCAGCGCCCGGCACTGGCCCCCGGCGACATCAGAAGCCTGGCTGCCGCGTATTTCAAAAACGGCCGCCTCCTCCGCCCGCAGCTCGACCCGTCGGTCGCCGCGACGCTGGCCAATTTTCCCGCGAAGGGGCTGTCCGGGGACGGCGGAGCCACCGATCCGCCGGATGCCGGCCAGCTGCTGGCACCGCTGGCCCGATTCGCCGAGCGCCTCGGCATCGGACAAGGGAAGGAGGACGTTTATTACATGAACGCGAAGTCGCTGCTGGAGGGCAAGGCCAGCGGCGCGCCGCTCACGCTCCAGTCGCGTTTCGGACCATTGACCGTGCCGCTCGCCGAGGTCGCGGCCGTCCAGGGAGCGGGCGGAGGCGGACGCTGGCCCCGCGTGTTTCTGCGGGATGGCCATGTGCTGAGCGGCGCGCTCACCCTGCCGGAATGGAAGATCACCGGTTCCAAAGGCTGGGCCATCGCCCTCCACGCCGACACCCTGGAAGCCCTCGTGCTGCGCACCGGCCCGCCGGATGGCGCGGCCGCGCCAGCACCCGCCTTCCTCGCCCGGCTCGCCTCCGGCGAGACCCTGCCGCTCCGCATCGCCCCGGAGGAACGCCTGGCCTTCGTCACCCCGTGGGGACCGCTCGAGGTCGCCGCCGCCGACCTCACCGGCCTCTGGAGACTGCGCCTGCCGTCACCTTCCGTTCGCCTCACCCTCCGCGACGGCTCGCGCCTGACCGTGTTCCCAAGCCCGGGCGAACTCACCGCCGCCTCGGCCCGCCTCGGCACCGTTACCCTGCAGGCCACCGACTTGGCCGCGCTCTGGCCTGCCACTTCCGAGGTGCCCGATCCCGAGGCCATTCCGGAAGAAATCACCTCGCTCGAGGAACTGGGCGCAGGCGGCGGCCCCCTCGCCCTCCTCCGCGGATCCAATATCCTCAGCGCCACCCTGGTGGGGCCGACCCTCACGCTGGTCGCCAGCAGCACGGAAACCGAGCTCAGCACCGCCGACCTGCACACCCTGCAGCGCGCCGAGGGCAGCTCGGACGCCGCGCCGTTCTTCGTCCTCACGCTCACCAGCGGAGCCATCTTCGAGGGCTCGCTGCGCGGCGGCACCCTGGCCCTCGACACCCGCGGCGGCCCGCGCTTGACGGTTCCCCTCAGCCACCTCCTGGCCTGGACCCAGGGGGAAAACCAGCCCCCCGCCCCCCGTTGACACCCATGCATGCCACCCCGCGCGAAGCCACCCCCGGCCGGCCAGCCGCCAGCGCCAGAGGGACTCCCGCCACGCCCTCATCGCCGCCGCCGATGGCCCGGCCCCCGCGCCCCCCGGCGGCGCGGCGGTGCCTCTTCCTCCCGGCCCTGGTGGCCGCCGCCCTGGCCCCCGCCGCCGTCCAGGCTGCCCCCCGGGACGCCAGCGGCCCGGAGACGCTGGTCCCGGCCAACATGCAGCCGCAGACCGATGCCAAGGGGAACCAGTGGAGCCTGAACAACTATGGATTTCTCCAGAATACGGGGAACAGCTTCTTCAACAACATCCTGATGCTCCATGTCGGCGGACAGCAGTTCTACAACTACCAGCCGATGATGACGGCGGACGGCAAGGAATTCGTCCTGCCCGGCCAGCAGCCAGTCATGGGCCTGCAGGTCACCCGCCGCATCCGCCTGCTCGAAAAGGACGGCCTGATGCGGTACGTCGATCTGTTCCACAACCCCGGCCCCTCGCTGGTCAACGCCACCGTGGAATACCGGAACAACTTTTCCACCCCCCTCAAAGGCAGTGTCACCGACCGCGGCACGGTCAATCCGGCCACCCTCGCCAAAGGCGAGTCCGGCCTGCTCGTCACCTCCAAGCAAAACACCCAGAAAGCGTGCGCCCTCATCCTCGGCGCACCCGGGGCCAAATTGCGGCCATCCATCACCACCCGCGGGCAATACGAAACCCACTTTTCCTACGCCCTCACCGTGCCGCCCGGACAGACCGTCGCCCTCGCCTGCGCGGTGGGCCTCGCCACCCCGCCTCCGGATGGCGACAAGGCCGCCTTGGCGAAGCTCTTCAAATCAATGCCGGCATCCGCGTTTTTGAAAACCATTCGCCGCGAGGACCTCGCTCTACTGGCCAATTTCGCGGCCGCCGGCGGCGGTGCCCCGTCCGCCCTGCTGGCCTTGCAGGGACTGGAGTCGCTGGACGTCGAACGCACCACAACCGACGTGCTCGCGATCGGTGCCAAGACCCGCCTCACGGGCTCGGCCAGCGGCGGAGCATTCAAGGTGACGACCGCGCACGGCGCAGCGGCCGTCCCCTTCGACCAAGTCGCCGCGCTCGTCGGCGGTGCCCGGGCCGGCGGCGGCATCCGCGTTTTTCTGCGTGACGGCCAAGTGCTCGCCGGAACCGCGGCCGAGGCGGCGAATTTCCGCTTCGCCATGCCCAGCGGCGCGCACGTGGACCTGGAACTGGGTACCCTCGACCGGTTGGTGCGCCGCGCCGCGCCGGACGAGGGCCGGTGGCCGCCGGAGACCGTCGCCCTGCTCGTCACCCACCAGGGCGAACACCTCGCGCTGACCAGCGGCCCGGTCCTCCTGGAGGCCGCCACCGCCTGGGGGCCGCTGGCGTTTTCGCTCGATGACGTGGCCTGGCTCGGCCCGCTGGACGAGACCGGCCCGGGCCAGCAGATCGAGTTCCGGGACGGCAGCCGTTTCCATGCGCTTCTCTCGGGCGCGCCAGTCACCCTGCCGACCCGCCTGTTCGGCCCGCGCGCGTTTCTGCCCTCGGAAATCCGCGGACTCGTCACCGCCGCAGCCCTGGCCGCGCCCCGCACCGACGTAGCCGCGGCCGGCGCGACCGGCCAGCCGTACCTCGTCCTCGCGGGCGGCCAGCGGCTCGCCGGCCAGCTCGAAACCGAGACCCTGACCGTGCTCACCGGTGCCAAAGCCATCCAGGTGCCGCCCGGCGGCCTGCGCAGCCTGCGCAACGCGCTCGATGAATCCGGCGACGCCGACCCCATGGTCGAGGCCGACTCGCCGCCCTTTCAGATCGACCTCTGGGGCGGCGGCACCATCCTCGGCCAGCTCCGCGACCCCGTCCTGCCCGTCCGCTTCCGCCAGGCCCGGTGGTCGGTGCCGGTCGCCGACATCCTTGAACTGCACAATCCGGCACCGCAGGTCTCCGACGAGGTCCGCCTGAAAATCGCCGGATTGATCCGCTCCCTGGGCAGCGATGACTGGCAGACCCGTGAGTCCGCCACCGAGGAACTCGCCACCTTCGGGTTTCTGGCGCGCCCGCTGCTCGACGAAGCGCTCAACTCCACGCCGGACCCCGAGGTCCGGCGGCGCGCGGAACAACTCATCGGAGACATCGAGTGAGCGCCCCCGACCCCACCGCCGCGATGACCCATCGGGTCATTCTCGATCCGCTCGCGCGGCGTGCGCAGCGGCGGTTTTTGCTGGTCGACTGGATCGCGGCCCTGGGGCGCCTGGCTTGGCTGCCGTGGCTGGCCCCCCCCCTGGTGCTGATGCTCCACCGCTGGGTGAAGGCGGAAGCGATCGGAGCGGCCGCGGTCGGCCTGTGGCTGGCCCTCGCCTGCGGACTGGCCTGGCGCGGCCGGCGCACGGCGTTCGGCGCGCTCGCCGCCTGGGACGCGGCCGCAGGTCGCAAGGACACGTTTTCCAGCGCGCTGGTTTTCAGCCGCGACCCCGGGCTGGCTTCCGACCCCGGGCGCCTCCTCCACTTGGATCGCGCCGCCGAGGCGGTGGACGCGGCCACCCGCCGCATCACCCTCGACCTGCCTCTCCCCCGGCGGCGCTGGATGTGGCTCGGACCGGTGGCCGCCATCGCGGTTTCACTCCTGCCCTGGTGGCGGCCGGCGATCCACCCGGGGGATGGCCCGCTGACCGCGGAAATGCTCGCCGCCGCCCAAACCGAGGCCGCCCGGCTCGCCCGACCCGACGCAACCGACCTCGCCGCCCGCACGGAACTCACCGACCCCGAGCGCCGGGCCCTCGAGGAACTCGCCCGCAAACAGGAGGAACTTGCAAAGAGCCTGAAAAACGCCGCCGGCTCCTCGCCCCGGGAACTGCTCGACACCCTGGAACAGCAGGCACGCGCCGCTGAGGACCTGGCCCGGCAACTCGAGACCGACACCAACGCCTGGGCCTCGGAAAAAATGCTGGCCGCCCTGCGCCAGCACCCCGACACCGCGGACCTCGCCGAAGCCGTACTCAGCAAAAAGCCGTCGCGCGCCGCCGAGGAGGCGGCGGCCCTCTCCGAGACCCTGCAAAACCCGGCGCTCACTTCGGAGGTGACCGAACGCCTTAAAAGCACGCTCGACCGCGCCCTGGCCCAGACCGACGCCGGGGACCGCGCCAAACGGGTCGATCAGGCGGTGGCCGCCGCCGATGAGGACCTCAAAGCCGATCAACCCGCCGCCGCCGGCGCGGAGTTCGCGGCGCTGGCCGACGCCTTCAACCGCCAGAATCAACGCGACAAGGCCCGGCAGGAACTGGAGGATCTGGCCGAAAAACTGCGCGGAGCAGGCAGCTCGATCATGGGCCACCAGGGCGGAGACATGAAAAAGATGGCTGGCCACGAGGGGGAATCCGGCCCCTCGTCCATGCCCTCGATGCAGCCCCTCGGCCAAGCCGGCGACCCTTCGGAGGCCTCCACCCCGCTGCCGGTGCCGGGTCTGGACCACCCTGCCGAGCCAAGGACCGGGCAGCCTTCCCCGCGCCGCGGCACCCCGGTGCCCGGCACCGGTCCGCCCCCCAAAAATGCCCGACCGCTCGCCGTCATCCCCGGCACCAACCCCCAAGAGGCCACGCCGCTGGCCCTCGCCACCCCCATTCCCGGCGGCACGCCGGGCCGGGGCGCGGTTCCCGGAACGGGCGGTCAGGGGCCCCCGGGCCTGGGCGGCTCGCGCCCCGGCCGCGGAGCCACCGCGAGCGGAACGTCACCGACCGACCTGTCGGCCGCCGCCGCCCAGGGCGAGGTCGCCGTCAGCCCCGGCGGAGAAGGCGAATCCTTCACCCAGGCCATCCAGGGCCAGCCCCGCAACGAGGCCGCCACCCGCGCCGCCAAACGCACCGCCGCCGCTTTCCTCAAGGAACAAGAAAAGGCGCTCGACACCGAAAACCTGCCCCCCGCCCGCCGGGAACAGGTCCGCCGCTATTTCGAGTCCATCCGCACACACTTCGGAGAATAAGCGCGTCAGGGGCGGAGAGGGTCGATCGGACCGATGGCAGCGGAAGGCCCGGTGCCACCTTGCCGGTTGCGGGGGCCGGATCGCAATGCTGACTGCTTCACCGGCCTCACCCCCTTTGCACCCATTGAAAACCGCCTACGAACTCAACTCCGAACTGCAGCATTTCCGCGACCTCTTCGCACGGCTGCGGGCGGAGATCGGCAAGGCCATTGTCGGCTACGATGAACTGGTGACGGACACCCTCACCGCCATTTTTGCCCAGGGGCACGTGCTCCTGGAAGGCGTGCCGGGACTGGGCAAAACCCACCTGGTCAAGACCCTCTCCCGCGTCGTGAACCTCGAGTCCGGCCGCGTGCAGTGCACCCCCGACCTGATGCCCGCCGACATCCTCGGGACGCAGATCGTGGACCTCGACACCACCAGCGGACAGCGGACGCTCCGGTTCGAGAAGGGTCCGGTCTTCAAAAACATCCTGCTGATCGACGAAATCAACCGCGCCACCCCCAAGACCCAGGCCGCACTCCTCGAGGTGATGCAGGAACACCGGGTGACCACCGGCGGCATCACCCATGAACTGCCCAGTCCGTTTCTTGTGCTGGCCACCCAGAACCCGATGGAAATGGAAGGCACCTACCCGCTGCCCGAGGCCCAGCTCGACCGCTTCCTTTTCAAAATCAAAGTCCCCTTCCCCGACCTCGCCTCCCTGGTCGAAATCAGCCGCCGGACCACCGGATTTCACGAGGTCGCGCTAGAGAGCGTCTGCGACGGAGCGGCCCTGCTCGGCTTTCAGGAGACCCTCACCTACGTGCCCATCGCCGATCCCCTCACCGAGTGGGCCGCCCGGCTGGTCCTGTCCACCCACCCCGACTCCCCCGGCGCCCCGGAAAAAGTCCGCCGCTTCGTCGCCTACGGCAGCAGCCCGCGCGGCCTGCAAGCCATGATCCGCGGCGGACGCGTCCACGCCGCCATGGCCGGACGCACCGCCGTCGCCCACGACGACCTGACCCGCGCCGCCCGGACCGCCCTGCGCCATCGCATCATCCGCAACTTCGAAGGGGAGGCCGCGGGCCTGGACATCGACACCCTGGTCGACGAATTGATCGCCGGCCAGCCCCGGCCGCAGTAGCCCCGGAAACGGGGATCGGATTGAGCCCGAGCCACCTGCAAACCCGATCGCCGGCAAATCGCGCCCACACCAATCCGCCCGCGTCAACACCAGCCATGCAAAAATCGCCACGCGGCATGAAAGAAAGACAAATCCCCCCCCCGTATCACGCTTCTACAAGTGTCCGTTGTTGGGAGTGTCAGCGGGGATTTCCCCGCAGGTTATCTGAATGACGGACCTGTTCACTGATGTGTTGAGGTTGACGCCGCCGGGCGCGTGAGTGCGCGTCCGGCGGCTGTCATTTCAAGTAGGAGCCTCGCCTCAGGTGACCCGCCTTGGCGGGAGCCTGCACCGCCCGCCGCCGCCACGCGCTCAGGCGTTTTGCGAAACGCCCCCGAGGATCTTGCCGACGCCGCTTTCCAACAGCGAAGGCAGCAGCGCGGCGAGTCCCTGCTGGGGATCAGCCCCTTCGTCCACCTGGCCGGCAGGCGTCAGTTTGTCGATGATTTTCGGCAGATACTGCGCGAGCAGGCCCGAAGCCTGCTGGGAATCGATGCCCAGCTTGCTCCGATGGCTCTTGCACATTGGAAAAAATTCCTGATAATTAGGTTCTCTTTAGCAGCATCTTTCATGAACCTGATTGCCTTGTTCGCCAGTGGCACCCTCGTGGTGGCGGGCTGTACTTCCACGGCCTCCGCGCAGCAAACCGGACGCGACGCGTTGGCCGTGGTGGCCCGCGAGAAGGGAGCGGCCGCGGCCGGTCAGATTGTCAGTCTTGCCGGCAGTCGCGGCGCGGAACAGCCCGCGGAGTGGCGCTTGGTGGCTCGGTACGCGGCCTTTGCCGGCCGCTTCCGCGAGTACGTCGTGAAAGGAGGGCGGGTGGCGGCGGCAATGGCCGTGCCAGCCGACGAATCCGTCCAGTTCGCCTCGGCCCCGCTGGTGCGGAACAAGGTCAAAATCGATTCGCCCGTGGTGTTCTGGCGGGCGCATACCGAGGCCAAAAAGGCGCTCGTGGGTTTTGACACGGTCGACTACGAATTGCGGAACGCGGAATTTTCCAACACCCCGGTCTGGGTCGTGCGCCTGATCAACAAGTCCGGTACCAAGGTCGGCGAAGTGGCCGTCTCCGCCGAATCGGGGAACGTGCTGCGCCGCACCTGGTTCGAGGAAGGCCGGCAGACGGCCGCCCGCGGCACGGTCAGCCAGCCCCGCCAGGGATCGTCCACCGCCTCTCTCGAGCAGAAAACCCAGCAGGCGTGGGACGGCACGCGCACCGGCTGGAACCAGGGCAAAAAGGCCGTCAAAACGGGACTCAGCAAAGCCAGCACCACCGTCGGCGGCTGGCTGCTGCGCGCCGGCGGAGCGGATCAAAGCCCGCCTCCCACCAAGCCGCCAACGAGTGGTCCAGCTACCTGGCAGAACGGCACCTATGACAGCGGTGCCCGGCGCTAGCGGTCACCCGCTCCCGCGGTTCACGCAGGATTCCCGGCGGACAGCCGCGTCACCCGCCGCCAAAATGGCTCCAGCTCATGCGCCAGCAGGGTGGCGAGATCCTGTGCGTCCGCCTGCAGACGCCCCGCTTCAACCGCCTCCAAAACATCGCAAGCCGCCGCCAGTCGGTTGAGCTCGGCAGGCCCGGGAGTGACCAGATCCAGCGTGTACCCGCCCGCCGGACTGCCTTGGTGCGCCGGATGCGCCCCCCCGGCCTGATCCGTGAAGGCCACGACCTTGACCGGGAGGCCGCCGTTGAGGCGGACGCGCGCGGCGGCATGAGCGGTGAGCGCGCTCCAAAAGATCGGGCGCGTCGGGGACTCCAGGCCAACCAGAATCTCGGCATCCGGCGAAAGCCATTGCAGGGCGGTGCCGCTGGTGCCGGGCACCCCTAGCTCCGCCGCCCGCACCACGGGGAAATGCTCGCCGGCAAAGCGCAACAACTGGCCCAGCCGCTCCAAATCCAACGCGGGAGCCACCGGAGCCTCGACGCGCCGCTGCACCCGCTCCGCAAACGCACCGGTCAGCGGATTGGGTGCCGCGTGGGCATGACCGTTGGCGGTGGCCTCCGGGGATGATCCCGGGCCCGGAGCGCCCTCGCCGTCCTCCGAAGCCGACCGGCGTTCGGCCATGGCCGGCCGCAGGCGATCAAGTTTTTCCCGCAGCCGCTGAAAAGGGCCGGCCGTCATCGCAGCCGGCAGCGAGGCCGCCGCGGCGGATTCCCCCGCGACCATCGCCTGCAGCGCGGCCGAGATCGAGTCCAGCGTGTCCTCCCCCACCACGGAGGAGGCCGGAGCCGCCCCCCCCGCGCCAGCCGGCATCTCCCCGGAAACAAGCACCATCAGCGGCGGCACCGGCACCACCACGGGAGCCGCCAGCGATCCTCGCGCCCAGCAGGCCGACGCATGCCGCAGCACGGCACGTGGGGAAACCGCCCGCCCGCCCTGCGCGGCCAGAAATTGATCCAGCCCAAGCCGCGCCTGGAAGGACGCCCGTTCCGCGTCGTCCAGCCCCGCCGCCCGCATCCTCGACTCCACCAGCACCGCCGCCTGCGCCGCCGTCACCCCCTGCAGCGACACGAAACCCCCACCCATCCGGTCCTCCAGCGCACTGGGCAGCTGGCTCTGAAAAGTGGCATGCCACACGTCCTGGTTCGCGCACACCACGCTCAGGCTGCGCGGCAGCAGGCGCCTCAGCTCGCTGATAAAATAAGCGATGCGCAAACCAGCCGCGCCGTCCCGATAAAAGACGTCAAGGTGATCGATGACAAAGATGATCGGCCGGTACAACCCGAGCAACCGCCCGAGATCCCGCACCTTGTCCTTCGCCGCCTGCTCCGGCGAGGCGTTGTCCTGAATGATAAATGGCCCTCCCCCGCCCCCCATCGCGGCCCCGGAACTCGTGTTGACCGCCCACCGCAGCGCCTCCAGGCGCTTGCCCGACACCTCGCCCGCACCCTGCGCATACGCCACCAAAACCCGGAGCCAATGCCCGACATGCTCCGGCTCCACCCCAGCCTCTGGAGCCAGGCTGGCCGAGGTCAGCGGCGCCAGATTCTCGAAATGTTCGCCAAACCACCGCGCCACCGCCTGCCCGGGATTCGTGAAATCAAACATCTCCATGTAATTCCGATCCAGCGCCGCCACCGCCTCCGCAGGGTGCGTGCAGGGAATCTTGCCCCCCTCGATCAACCGCTGGTTGACCCGGGCAAACAAAAAACGCGCCGTCTCATCCAACAGCGTCAATCCCGAGCGGTGGCCGTGGTCACGATGCAGCTTCTCCACCACCTCCCATAACACCGCGGACCAGCGCGGCGGCGACTCCAAGTCGAACGTCAGCGGCACCACAAACGCCCGGCCCGCCAGCCCCTCCGCAAAACGCGCCACTAAATGCGATTTGCCAAAACCGGCCCGCGGTGCCGTCACCACCAAGGCGCGGCCCATCGCCCCGCCCGCCTCGGGCACTGTCTGCCCAAGTGCTTCCAGCGCCTCCGCCTGAAACACCGCGCAGGCATCACTCTCACCGGCCCCGATGCCGGAAAATATGTCATCAGTGAAAGGATTTCTCATATTCATGAGTCAAGAACGCGAAAAAACACGTCTCCGCCATCATGGCCACCTCCCCGCAAAAGGAAAGTCTAATTTTTACAAAAAAAGCAACTCTATAGGATTTTTGCGTGTAAAAGCTGAGAACAACCGGTGAACAGGTCTTTTTCGACGACAAATCGCCGGCCTGTGACATCATGGCCTCCTGCTATGGACTGGTCCGCGATCGTCAAATCACCTTTCACCTGGGGCCTCGCCCTCGGGGTTCTTTTTTTCCTCTTGTCGGCCTGGGGCCACTTCAAGACGAAAAACGAGTTCCGCCGATATCGGAAACACCTGAGCGACAAGCTTGACCTCGACGCGGCCCAACTCGAGGCGATCAAGCGAGAAAAAGAGTCGCTCCTCAAGGAAAACGAAAACCTGCGCCTCCGCATCGGCATGCTTGCCGAAAAACCCGATGCCAAAATCGCCCGCGACCTGGAAATCCTCGCTCGCGCCGAAAAACGCATGATCCTGCGCGCCCCGGGATTCGCCCCGGCCTGGGAAGCCGCCAAATCGGAATCCGCCGACGAGGTCGCCCACGAAGAAATGGGCAAAAGCCTGCCCAAACGCTTCTTTAACCGCCTCTTCGGCAACGCCTCGCTGAAGCTGCTCGACAGCGCCCAGTCCGAGGCCGCCGCCGAAGCCGCCACCCCCCAGGGGTCGTCGGCCCTCCCCCCCGCAGACGCCGGCGTCAAGCCGGCCGCCTGAACGGCCGCCGCCTCCGCGGAACGTCCGCCATCCGCCCGCCGGCCCAGCCGCCGCGCCCGGCACCCAATTCCGCTCCATTCCACTTCCACGCCCCTCGTGAACCCCTGGACTTTTCCCCTCATCGTCCCCCCCGGCGACTTTGCCGGCTACATTTTCGACTGCGACGGCACCCTTATCGATTCCATGCCCCTGCACTGGCACGCTTGGCGCATGGCCCTGCAGGAACAAGACGCCCCGTTCGACTTCACCGAGGAAATGCACCACGCCTTCGCCGGCCAGAGCATCCCGGAAACCGTCGCCGTCTGCAATGCCCGCTACAACTGCCAGATCGATCCCGACCGCGTCGAAATCGCCCGCACCGAATACTTTTTTTCACACCTCGATGAACTGCGCGTCGTCGAGCCCGTCGTCAAGTTCGCCCGCGACCAGCACGGCGTCCGCCCGCTCGCCGTGGCCAGCGGCAGCGACCGCAACATCGTCCTCCGCGAACTCACCCACCTCGGCCTGATCGACCTCTTCCCCGTGGTCGTCACTGCCGACGACGTGGCCCGCAGCAAACCCGCCCCGGATTTGTTCCTGCTCGCCGCCCGCCAACTCGGCCTGCCCCCCGAACGCTGCCTCGTCTTCGAAGACGGCAAAAACGGCCTGGTCGCCGCCGAAGCCGCCGGCATGCGGTGGGTCTACGTGCCGACCAACGAGTAAGGCGGGAGCGGACCGACGAGGCCCGCCTGCTCAAGACACCCTCCGGCCCGCCCAAACGCGCCCCCCCCGGTTGCAATCCCCTCTCCTCTCCGCTAGAAACGGCGGATGCAAAGTCTTTGGAACGACGACGAGGCGCGGACCTGGGCCGCGCAGGGTGATCTGGGGCTGCGGGTGTACACCTCGCGGCTGCTGGGGCGCGAGCCGCAGCTGGTCCTTCATGGAGGGGGCAACACCTCGGTCAAGCTGCGGGAAGCCGACTTCTTCGGTCACGAACATGACCTGATTTACATCAAGGGCAGCGGCTGGGATCTCGCGACGATCACGGCGGCGGGATTTGCGCCGACGCGCATGGAGCCGCTGCTGCGGCTGGCGAAATTCAAGACCCTCGCCGATGCCGACATGGTCACACAACTGCGCGCGGCCATGACCGATCCGAATGCGCCGACCCCGAGCATCGAGGCGATCCTGCACGCCGTCCTGCCGACGACTTTCGTCGACCACACGCACGCCAATGCCGTAGTGGCCCTGACCAACAACCCGCACGGCGCGGAGCTGGTGCAGAAGACCTTTGGCGCGCGCGTCCTTGTCGTCCCGTACATCATGCCCGGCTTCGTGCTGGCCAAGGCGGTGGCCGACCTACTCGCGGAGAAAAGCCTGGAGGGGGTGGAAGGCCTGGTGCTCATGCACCACGGAATCTTCACGTGGGGCGCGACCGCCCGCGAAAGCTACGAGCGCATGATCAAACTCGTGACCGAGGCGGAAAAGGCGGTGCCGGCCTTTCAAGCGGCCACCGCCACAGCCACCGACGACTGCCTCGGCCTGGCCACACTGCGCCAGGCGGTTTCGCTGGCCAAAGGCTCCGCGGTCCTCGCGAAGCTCGACGCCACACCCGCGGCCGCCGGATTTTCGCTGCTGCCTGACGTCGCCCGGCTCGCGACCCAGGGGCCGCTGACCCCGGACCACAGCATCCGCACCAAGCGCATCCCGGCGGTCATCGGCGAGGACATCGCCGCGTCCGTGCAGGCGTATGCCGCGGCGTATGCCGCATATTTCCAAAAACACGCCACCGCGGAGCACACCCAGCTTCATCCCGCCCCGAACTGGGCGGTCTGGCCCGGCCGCGGCATCGTCTCGTTCAGCCCGACGGTGAAGGAGGCCGCCATCGTCGCCGACATCGCCAGCCACACCGCCGCCACCATCCAGGCCGCCGAGGCCTTTGGCGGCTGGCAGGCGCTGCCCGAAGCCGACATTTTCGCCATCGAATACTGGGAGCTGGAGCAGGCCAAACTGCGCCAGGGAGCCGGCCTCAAACCCACGCTCCAGGGCAAAGTCGCGCTGGTCTCCGGTGCCGCCGCCGGCATCGGCCTCGCCATCGGCAAGGTCCTTCACGAACACGGTGCCGCCGTGGTCGCCCTCGATATCAATCCAGACGTGGTCGCCGCCTTCGATGGCCCGGACCAGCTCGGCCTCGTCGTCGACCTGACCAACCAGGACGCCGTCAAGGCGGCCATCGCCGAAACCGTGCGGCGCTTCGGCGGCCTCGACATCCTCGTCAGCAATGCCGGCATCTTCACCGCCGGTGCCAACATCGAGGACCTCGAGGACTCGAACTGGTCGCGCTCGCTCCTGCTCAACCTGACCAGCCATGAGCAGCTCCTCAAACACTGCATCCCCTTCCTGAAAAAGGGCATCGACGCCACTGCCATCTTCGTCGGCAGCCGCAATGTGCGGGCACCCGGTGCCGGCGCCGCCAGCTATTCGTGCGCCAAGGCCGGCGTCACCCAGCTCACCCGCGTCGCCGCCCTCGAGCTCGCTCCCCACCACGTCCGCGTCAACATCATCCACCCGGACGCCGTCTTCGACACCAAGCTCTGGACCCCCGAGGCCCTCCAGCGCAGCGCCGAACGCTATGGACTGACCGTCGAACAGTACAAAAAGCGCAACCTCATGAAATGCGAGATCACCAGCCGCGACATCGGCCTGATGGTCGCGAGCATGGCCGGCCCCGCCTTCGGCAAAACCACCGGAGCCCAGATCCCGGTCGACGGAGGAAATGACCGGACAATTTAACGCGTCAGCCGCCGCAGCGCCTCGAACACGAGCGCGGCCTTCGGAATAAAGGAGGCGGTCTCGACGTATTCGGGCGTCTTCGAGCCGTCAGCGGAGCGTTCGGAACAATGGGCGCAGCCGCCGGACGGCCCCAGGCCGTCGAGGGTCGGGCCGAGGCCGGCGAGGTAATTGGCATCGCTCAGGCCGCCCCGGCGTTCCGGCACCACGACCGCGCACTGGCCGGAGGCCGTGTCCTGGAAGAGTTCGAGCAGCCGCCGGGTGCCGGCATCGCCGGGCCAGGCCGGCGTCCAGCCGGTTTGGGCCACCGACAGGAGCGCCTCCGGCACCGCCGCGGACGACCCCGCGAGCGACTGGATGGCCGCCAGGGTGGCCGCGAACACGCCGTCGTCGAACGCGCGCATCTCCAGCTCGCAGGCCGCTTCGTGGGGCACGCGATTGACCACTGTGCCCCCGCGGATGTTCCCGACGTTGACCGTGACCTCGCGGCCGTGGTCGGTCAGGGCGGCCAGGCGGCCGATCGCCTCGCTCAGCGCCACGATGGCATTCCGCCCGGCGGCATGCTGACTGCCCGCATGGGCGGCGCGGCCGCTGGCCGACACCCGGAAGTCCGCCTTGCCCTTGCGCCCGGTGACCAGCGTGAACTCGCGTCCCCGCAGCAGCCCGCCCTCAAAAACCAGCACGGCCGTGGCCGCAGCCGGGCCCGCTCCCGCCGCTGGCGCGCAGCGCTCGGCCGTCCGCACGCCGAAGTCGGCGCTCAGCGCCTCCTCGCTCGCATTCGCGGCAATGAGCCAGTCATGGGCGTCCAGCACCTCCGGAGCCAGCTCGGCGAGCGCCTGCAGCACCAGCCAAAGCACCAGGGTGCCGCCCTTGATGTCCACGGTGCCCGGTCCGTAAATCCGACCTTCCGACGGTTCCGGACGCCAGTGAAACCCGTGCGCCTTCTCCTCCTCCGGTGGAAACACCGTGTCGAGATGCGTCACCAGCACGAGCGGTGGCCGCCCGGCGGCCCCGCGCCGCAGGAAAAGATGCGAGCCATAGTCGGGATGCTCGGAAGGCACGAACTCCGGCGCGAAGCCCAGCGGCCCGAACGCCTCCGCCGTCGCCCGCCCCAGTTCGTTGACCCCGGCGGCATTCGCGGTGAAGCTGTTCAGGCCGATCCACCGCTCCAGCAAAGCGAGGGCAGCAGGCAGACGGGATTCGAGAAACGGCAGAAGCTGAGTGGTCACGGGATGGGTCTGCATAGAGGAACTTAGTGGGCCGCGGATGAGGCCAATGATGCAGATGCCGCGCCACCCCACCGGAACTTTTTTCCCGCAGCGGTGCGGCCGCCTTCGCCGCATCCGACCGTCCTTCACGGGCTCGGGCGTTGCGCGCGCGGCACGCACCCGAGCCCGGGCCGGTCGGGCAAGACCAGCCGGCCCGCCGGATCGAAGGTCAGCCCACTCCAGTCGTCCCTGGCCAGATAGAGATGACCGTCAAGGTCGATGAAATCGGCCAGCGGCGCGAGCTGGGCGGCCGCCGTGACCCCGAGCGAACTTTCGATCATGCAGCCGAGCAGCACCGACATGCCTGCCTCATGTGCCGCCACGATCATGGTGTGCGCGAGGTCGAGCCCGCCCGCCTTGACCAGTTTGACATTCACCCCGTCGGCCAGCCCGCGCAGCCGCGGCACATCGGCGGCGGTCTGAGCGCTTTCATCCGCGACCAGGGGGAGCGGGCACCGAGGCAGCCGGGCGCGCAGCTCCCGCCACGGCTCCAGCGAGTCGTCGCGGCCCACCGGCTGCTCGACGAATGCGATCCCCCAGTCCGGCAGGCTGGGGATGATCGCGGCCGCCTCCTTCGGCGACCAGCCGCAGTTGGCGTCGGCAAACAACGTGGCGCGGGGCGCGGCCGCGCGGGCGGCCGCGACCATCTCCCGGTCAAAGGCAAGGTCGCCCGAACCGAGCTTCAGTTTGATCACGGGGAAATGGCGCGCCAAGCGCTCGACTTGGTCGCGATAGGCCCCCAGATCGCCGGGAATGCCAACCGACCGGCAGGCTGGCGGCGCGGTGCCCGGGGCCAGACCGAGAAGCTCCCAGAACGGCCGGCCAGCCGCCTTTCCAACTGCATCGGCCAGAACCGAGCACAGCGCCAGCCGGGCCACCCGCGGGGCGGCCTCCGGCAAGCCGTCCGCCAACGTCCGCCAGTCAAAACCGGTCCGACCGGCGGCCGCCGCCACCGCCCCGGCCGCCCGCTCGAACCGGGCCCGGGCTCCGGCGGAATCCCGCCATGCCTCCAGCCAACGCACCACCTCCTCCGGTTGTTCCTGATCATAAGGCACAAATGGTGCCTCGCCCCAAGCCTCCCCAATCCGGACCCGCAGCACGTCGCGCGACGAACTCGCCCCATGCGCAATCCGAAACGGCTCGCTCAAGGCAAGCGTCCTGACTTCGGCGAAAAACTCGGTGGCCATGCACCCCGATGATAGCACGCCTGCGCCCTTCCGGCGGCCCCACCTTTCGTCGGCGGTGAAGCCAGCGCCGAGGGAACTGCTTAATCTTTCCGAAAGACCGGCGCTTGCCGACTGGGAAAACTCGGGGGATTATAGCGGATGAAGCACGTGCTCCTGCTCGCTCTCGCCCCGCTGCTGCTGGGTGTCTCCTGCACCTCCATGAAAAAGGAGGCGGGAGAGACCGCGGCGAAAACCGAGATGCCCGCCTCGGCCCGCCCCGAGGACGTCACCAAGGTGAATGAATTCTTTGCGGGCGGCGGCAAACACGGATTTCATCCGCCCGCCGACAAAACCCCCGTCCTAGCCGCCGCCGACACGGGTTTTGTCGTCGAACTGGACCACCAGCGGGTTTATTTGTATCATCAAGGCGAATTGATTGCGGCCAGCCGCATCTCCAGCGGCCGGCCCGGCTTCCGCACCGAAACCGGCTCCTACACCATCGGGCAGAAAAATCTGAACCATCGCTCGAACCTCTACGGGAGCTTTGTCAGCACCGGTGGCAGGACGGTGGCGGGGGACGTCAAGGCGGGCTTCGATGCCCAGCCGGAAGGAGCGATATTCGTCGGCTCCCTCATGAAATATTTCCAGCGGTTCGAACGCAAAGGCAGCCCCACCGCCCTCGGATTCCATCAAGGCGTGGTCCCCACCCACCCGGCGTCGCATGGCTGCGTGCGGCTCCCATCCAGCATGGCGTCCTGGTTCTTCGCGAACGTGCCCAAGGGCATGCCGGTGCAGGTGAATGGCACCAAATACGGCGTAAAACCCGGCACCCGGCAGGCCGGGGTCCGCCGCGCCCCCCGCAAACCGGTGCCCGCCCAAAAACCGGCCGCCGAGCCCACCGAGCCCACCGAGCCCACCGAGCCCACCGAGCCCATCACCACCTCCACCCAGGCAGAAGGATCCACCGAAACGCCGGCCCCGGCCGTCGAAGGCGCTGCCCCGCCGCTCCCGGAACCCGCCGCCCCCACTCCAGCACCCGCCGAACCCGCCGCGCCCACGCCGGAGCCGGCCACCCCCGCCGCGCCCACCGCCGGGACCACCGGAGAAAACTAAGCCGGCCCCATGAGAACTTGCTGGCTCCTCCCGATCCTCACTTCCTCCCTGCTCGCGGCCCGGCTGTGGGCGGCCGCGCCGCCGACCGCGGAGACCGATGCCTTGCGCGACCTCGTCACCCAGTACGAGCAGGCGATCCGCAGCGGGGACGTCTCGAAATCCGGTATCCGCAAAACCCTAGCTACAGGCTTCACCTCCGTGCTGCCCAGCGGCCAGCTGATCGTCAGCTACGGCGACCTGTCGAAGGCTGAAAACGCCCTGCGCACGATGGTCGGACGGGGCACCCACTACGACCTCGCAGAAGTGGTCGTGGATCCATCGATCGAGGTCAGAGGAGACCTCGCCGCCTATACCGGGCAGACGCTCAACCAGGCCACCGCCCAGGCCGGACGGAGTCTCGCCTTCACGACGCACTGGTCCGCCGTGGCAAAAAAGGAGGACGGAGCCTGGCGGCTTCTGCGCCATCAGGCGGTGATGGACCCGGCCACCAATCCATGGCACCGGGAAGACTCCAACGGCCCCGGCTGGGGACTGGTGGCCGCCGCCGGCCTGCTCGGCGTCCTAGCCGGAACCGTGCTTGGGGTGGCCGCCGTGCGCGTCACCCGCGGTCGCGGTCGTGGCTCCTCAACCGGACGCGAACCATCGCACCCGCCCGGAGCGCGGACTCGCGCCGGGGCAAAGGACTCACCCGGCAGCCAGCCCACATCCGCATCCGCTCCCGGCCGCTCATGGAGCGCCGGCCCCGCTCCAGAACCCGCCGATCCGCCCACTTCGCTCGGCCCGCCCGACCCCGACCACGCCGCCCCGACTCCCCCGCCCCCGTCGCGCAGCGACCGCAAGCGGCCCTGGGAAGCCTGAGACCGAACGCGCCAGCCCCCCCCTCCTCCGGGCCCGTCCTCCGGCCGGTGCCGGTTCGAGCCGCCTCATCCCGCCAAGGCCGCAAGCACCCCGCGCAGGAAGGGTGCCGTGCGGCTTTTCCCGGCCCGGGCCACCATTTCCGGTGTGCCCTCCGCGACCAGTTCGCCGCCGTCGTCGCCGGCCTCCGGCCCGATATCGAGCAGCCAGTCAGCCTCGGCGGCGACGTCCAGATTGTGCTCGATGACGACCACGGTGTGGCCCTCATCGACCAGGCGGTGCAAAACGTGGATCAGGCGGCGCACGTCCTGCGGATGCAGCCCGATGGTCGGCTCCTCAATGAGGTACAGGCTGCCATGCGGACGCAAGTTCTGCCGCAGGCGCATGCGCTCGCTGCGGCCGAGGCCCTTGGTCAGTTCAGTGACGAGTTTGATCCGCTGGGCCTCGCCGCCGCTCAGCGTCGGGCTGGGCTGGCCCAGCTGCAGATACCCGACGCCGGTCTCCACCAGCAGGCGCAGGGTGCGGGCGATCGACGCCACGGCCGAGAAAAAGTCGGCGGCCTCCTCGATCGTCAGGCGCATCACCTGGCCGATGTTCCTGCCGTTGTATTCGACCTCGAGGGTGGCCGCGTTGTAGCGCAGCCCGTGGCATTCCTCGCACGGCAGCCAACTCGTCGGCAGAAAGGCCATTTCCAGTTTCTGCTGGCCGTTGCCCTTGCACGCCTCACACCGCCCGCCCTCGGTATTGAACGAAAACCGGCTGGCGGTGAACCCGCGCATCCGCGCCTCCGGCAGATTGGCAAAAAGCTTCCGGATCTCATCGAAAATCCCGATGTAGGTCGCGGGCGTGGAACGGCTGGTCTTGCCGATCGGCGACTGGTCGACCTCGTACACCGCATCCAGGGCGTCCGCCCCGGTGAGCGTGCGCCACGTCGGACGGATCCTGGGTTTTTTTCCCGAGAGCAGGGCGCTGACGGCAGGCTGAAGCACCCCACGCAGGAAGGACGACTTGCCGCTGCCCGAGACGCCAGTGATGACGGTGAGCCGCTGCAGCGGAAGGGAAATCGTGACGTCGCGCAGGTTGTTCGCCGTGCAGCCGGTAAGGGTGATCCACGACGTGGAGCCATCCTGGCCCGGCACCTCCGTGTCGAGACCGGCTGGAGCCGGCAGGGCGCGGCGCTTGGACGCCGCCTCGGCGGCCTTGGCACCTTTCGCCGCTTTCGCCGCCACCGCGGATTTCACGGGCCGGCTGGAGGCCGTCCCCATGGTGACGGTCCGGCGTTTTCCGCGCAGGGGATGAATCATCGGCTCCTTGAGCGCCCGCCCGGTGGGTGAGGCGGGATTGGCGCTGACCTCGGCCAGCGTGCCCTGCGCCACAAGTTCACCGCCGAACATGCCCGCCCCGGGGCCCAGATCGTAGATCCGGTCGGCCCGCCGCATGGTGTCCTCGTCATGCTCGACCACAATCACGCTGTTTCCCTTGTCGCGCAGGGCGGTGAGGGTGTCGAGCAGGCGCACGTTGTCGCGCGGATGCAGGCCGATGGTCGGCTCGTCGAGGATGTACAACACCCCGCGCAGGTTGCTGCCGAGCTGGGCAGCCAGGCGGATGCGCTGGCTCTCGCCGCCGCTGAGGGTGCGCGCGGCCCGGCTCAGCTGCAGGTAGCCGAGCCCGACTTTTTCCATAAAAAGCATGCGCTGCGCGATCTCGGTAATGATGTCGCGGGCAATCACCGCGTCGCGCCCGGTAAAGGCGAGGCGTGCCACCGCCTCCCCCAGTTCGCTGACCGAAAGCTGCACCAGCTCCTCCAGCCGCACCTCGTGCACCCGAACCGCGCGCGCGATGGCATTCAGCCGCGACCCGTCGCACGACGGGCAGGCCACCCGCGGGCGGTCCTCGTCGTCCTCCGACGCCCGCATCTCGTCCCGCAGCTCGGCCTCCAGCATGGATTCATCCGGATGCCCCGGGGCCAGCTCGGCCCGCTCCGGCACGGTGCCAAACCCCCGGCAGTCGCCGCACCACCCATGCGGGCTGTTGAAGGAGAACAGCCGCGGATCCAGCGGCTCGAACGACGCGCCACAGCCAGCGCAGCTCATCTCGCTGCTGAAAACACGGAAGCGGCCCGCCGGATCGAGCACCCGCAGCGCGCCCTTCCCGGCGTGCAGCGCCCGCTCGACCACCTCCTCCAGCTGCCGCAGCGAGTGCGTCCCGCGCGCCAGCGGATGGACCACCACGTCGATCGTGTGCTCGCGGAAGCGGGCCAGTTTTTTGAAGTCGGCCGCCGCCACCAGCGCCCCGTCGACCAGCATCTCGGTGAAGCCCTGCCGGACCGCCCACTCCGCCACCTCGGTGTGGAATCCCTTGCGTCCCTTGATGACCGTGGCCAGCACCTTGACCGCGCCCTTTTGTGCCATCGCCGCGATGGCCTCGGCGATTTCTCCGGTCGTCTGGGAGGTGACCGGCGTCTCGCACGCCGGACAATATTGCGTGCCGACCTTGGCGTAGAGGAGCCGCAGGAAATGATACACCTCCGTGACCGTGGCCACCGTGGACTTGCCCCCGCCGCGGGTCAGCCGCTGCTCGATCGCCACCGTCGGCGGCAGCCCGGTGATCAGGTCGATGTCCGGCCGCTCCATCTGCTCAGCAAACTGCCGCGCATACGGCGACATCGAGTCGAGAAACCGCCGCTGCCCCTCGGCGAACAGGATGTCGAAGGCGAGCGTGCTTTTACCCGAGCCGCTCAGCCCGGTAATGACAACAAACTGATCGCGCGGAATTTCCAGCGAGATGTTCTTCAAGTTGTGCTCGCGCGCCCCGTGCAGGGCGATGGCATTCCGGCTGGCCGGTTTCACGCCGCTCCGGGCCGGCGTGCGGACGCTTTCTTCGCGAACACGGGACGCCGACGCCCCCCGCCGGCCGGAGGATCCGGCCGCCAGCTCCGCCAGAAATCGCCCGGTGTGACTGCCTTCGACAAGCGCGACCGCCTCCGGCGTGCCTTCGGCCACCAGGCGGCCGCCGTCCTCGCCGGCTTCGGGACCGAGATCGATGACCCAGTCGGCATTCTTGATCACATCGAGGTTGTGCTCGATCACAATCAGGCTGTGGCCGGCCTCGACCAGCCGGTGAAAGACGGTCAGCAGCAGGGCGATGTCGTCGAAGTGCAGGCCGGTCGTCGGCTCGTCGAAAATGAGCAGTGAGGTCGGCGGTGCCGGGCGCGCCGCCTTGCCCTTGGCCGGACCGCGGGCGGATGGGGCACCTGCCGGCGCGCCCGCCCCCTCGTGCGCGGCCAGATGGGCGACGAGTTTCAGCCGCTGGCTTTCGCCGCCGGAGAGGGTGTTGAGCGGCTGGCCAAGCCGCAGGTAGTCGAGCCCAACCTCCGCCAGGAGCTGGAGCTTGGCGACCGCGGCCGCGCTTTTCCCGGCCAGGAATGCGAGCGCCTCGGCCACCGTCAGCTCAAGCACTTCATGCACCGCCTTGCCGTCGAGGCTGAACGCGCGCGCCGCCGCGGAAAAACGCGTGCCATCGCACGCCGGACACTTTACGAAAAGGTCCGACAAAAACTGCATCTCCACTTTTTCAAAGCCCGCTCCCTGGCAGCGCTGGCAGCGACCGGTGCCGGAATTGAAGGAGAAATACGAAGGAGTCAGCCCCTCCGCCTTCGCCTCGGGCGTGGCGGCAAACAACGCCCGAACGGCCTCCCACGCGCCCATGTACACCGCCGGCGTGCTCCGCGGCGTGCGCGACAACGGCGACTGGTCGACCATCACCACCTCACCGATTTTCTCCGCTCCCAGCAGGTCCTTCAGCCGGCCCGGCTCGTTTTCTGTCGACTGCCCCTGTCGCCGCAGCAAGTTCGCGTACAGCACGTCATGCACCAATGTGCTCTTGCCCGATCCCGAAACCCCGGTCACCGCCACGAACAATCCAAGCGGAATGGTTACATCCAGGCGGCGCAGATTGTTCTGGGCCGCGCCGACCAACCGCACCTCATGGCCCCGGCGCGGCAGCCGGCGGACCGCCGGCACCGGAATGCACTTCTCCCCCGAGAGATACGCCAGCGTCAGCGATGCCGGAGCGGCCCCCGCCGCGCCTTCGGCTGCCGATGTGGCTGGCGCCCCTCCACCGCCGACCGCCCCCGCATACACCAACCGTCCGCCGTCCAGGCCGCGGCCGGGACCGATGTCGAGCAAGTGGTCGGCGGCGCGGATCACGCTCTCCTCGTGCTCCACGACGAGCAGGGTGTTTCCCTTGTCGCGCAGGTCGCGCATGACCTCGATCATGCGGCCCACATCGCGCGGATGCAGGCCGACGCTCGGTTCGTCCATCACAAAGAGCGTGTTGACCAGGCTGGCACCCAGGCAACTGGTCAGGTTGACCCGCTGCACCTCGCCGCCGCTGAGCGTGCGGGCGGCGCGATCGAGCGTCAAATAGCCGAGGCCGACGCGTTCAAGGTACCGCAGGCGCGTCTCGATCTCGGCCCGCAGCATTTCCGCGGTCGGCTCGAGCGCCGGCGCGGCCAGCCCGGTCATGACTTCCGCCAGCCGGCCCACCGGCTGCTGCCACCAGTCCGGCAGGGTTGCGCCGCCAACGCGGAAGTTGAGCGCCTCGGGCTGAAGACGCCCGCCGCCGCAGGTGCCACACGTCGTGTAGGCCCGGTACCGGCTCAAAAAGACGCGGATGTGCATCTTGTAGAGCTTCGACTCGCACCATTTGAAAAATCCCCGCACGCCATACCAGCTGCCCTCGCGCCACGCCTCCTCGTGATCGGAGCGATCGCCCTCGATCACCCACCGCTGGTCCGCCTTCGAAAGATCCTCGAAGGGAATGTCGACGTCCACCCCCCTTCCCTGCGCGCAGCGCAGCAAGTCCTTCTGGCTTTCTTCCATCACGCTGCCCTGAAACGCGCGCACCACCCCCTCGCGAATGCTCAGCGACGGGTCGGGCATCGCGCGATCGAGGTCCAGCCCGATGACCCGGCCGAACCCGCGGCAGACCGGGCACGCCCCGATCGCATTGTTGAAGCTGAACAAGGCGGGCGTCGGTTCGCGCAGCTTGAGGTCGCACGCCGCGCAGTGCCAACCACGCGAAAAATACAGCCCCTCCCCGGTGGCGGCATCCACCACCCGGGCCCGGCCCTTGCCAAAATGAAACGCCTGCTCCACCGCCTCGAGCAGCCGCGGCGGCAGCTCCGCGCGGGCTCCGTCCGCCCGGTCCGATCCCGCCTCCAGCCGGATTCGGTCCTGGATCACCTCCACCACCCCCGGCAGTACCGGGCGGTCGAAGGCCGCCGGCTCGTCGGTCCGATAGACCCTGCCCAGCACCTGGACCCGCAAAAACCCCTGCCCCTGCAAAAACGCGAAAAAATCAGACGGCTGCGTCAGCGCCGGAACCGGCACGCTAAAGAGCACCAGTACATCCCGCCCGGCCAGTGTGCGAACGACCGCGGCCGCGGCCGATTGCGGCGTGTCCGGCCGCACCGGCTGATGACAGGACGGACAGGCCGCCGTGGCCAACCGAGGAAAGAGCAGCTTCAGGTAATCGTTGATCTCGGTCATCGTGCCGACCGTCGATCGCGTCGTGCGCACGGTGTTCGACTGCTCGATGGCGATGGCCGGCGGAATGCCGCGGATGTCGTCCACCAGCGGCTTGTCCATCCGCTCAAAAAATTGACGCACATACGGAGAAAACGTCTCGACGTAGCGGCGCTGCCCCTCCGCATAGACGGTGTCGAACGCCAGCGAACTCTTGCCCGACCCACTCGGGCCGGTCACCACCGTGATCCGACCGAGCGGAATGTCGACATCAAGGCCCTGGAGATTGTGCTGCCGCGCCCCCCGCACCTCGATCACCCCGGCCGCGGCAGGCGCGTCCGGATCAGCCCCGCCGGGCATCGACCCCGCCGGGCTCTCCGAGGCGGGTGGAACGGGAGGAGGAGCGGACTTCTTGGGGGAACGGGTGCGGGCGGCCATGGACAGGAATTCATGATTACGCAGCCCCGCGCCCTGTCGATGCTCAGTGAAGAAAATTGCCGCCGTCGCGGAAAGCAGCGGATCCGCAAGGAGTGTGGCCGGGAATGCGCGCGCCTTCGCCCTTCCCGGTGGCGGCCCAAGGCACGCCACCGAGTCGTGGTCCGCTCGCCTAGACGCTGGCGGACGAGCGCTGCCGGTGGCCGCCACGGCCGCTGCCACTGCCGCCTTGACGGATGAGGACGCCCAGCAGACAGGCACCGCCCAGAACCACCAAGCCGGGCCCTGTCTCCGGCACGTTCAGGGTCACATCATCGTAATAGGCGCCCGCGGGCATCACGATCTTTTTCACCCCAGCAAGCGGAACCGCATCGAAACGGGCCCGCATCCCGAGCTGGGTCTGATCGATCACGAGTTCGCCCAGCAGGATATCGGCGGCATTGAAGAACAGGATCGAGGAGGGGGCCAGGTTTCCCCGTCCGCTGTCGTCCAACACGGTGCTGAATTCCCGGAGGAACACCGGGCTGTCGAAGGTGAACAGAATCTGGTCGAACTCGGCATTCAGCGCGCCCGAACCCGAGATCGGCGCGCCATAGCCGGCATCCGCCGGGTTCCCGATTCCGGCCGGATCGATCGGAGTCCAGACCGGAACCGCCAGCGGCTCGCCAAAGGCGTCGACCGTTTCCAAATAAGCATTGTCCACGGTGAAGGACACGGTCAAAGGACGGCCGGTGCCGGTGGTCGTGCTGCCTTCGTCGAAACTGAGCAGCAGAGCGTGGCCCGGCAGGGCGAGGGCGAGCAGGGTCGCCGCGGAGAGGATGATGCGTTTCATATGCGCTTGGAAGTATCGAAACTTAACCGAATGGGTTATTTGGCTCCGCCAATGGCCACCTGAAGCGCGCGGAAGAAGACTTCGGTGTTGTCCATGACCCCGGTGAAGAGGGAGGCACCGCGGCCGCCGGCGGAAACTGGAATATCAGACGCCGTATGCACGGCGCTGCTTCCAGCCACCTGGCCAGTGATGAAATAATCTCCAGCAGTGTCACGCGCGGTCGGGCTCGCGGGAACCGGGTTCGTCAGCCAGTCTTCGTAGCGGTCAGCGTTGCCGGCGTAGCCGATCAGCATCTTGTAATCAACGTCCATGGTCGCAGGATAGCCGTCCGCGATGACGTCATATTGCGGGAAACCGGCATCTTGGTAGACGCCGACAACCACGTCACGCAGCCGCTTCTGGCCGTCCGTGGACGGTCCGGTCGCGCCGTTCACCACCCCCTGCTGGCCATCGGTGCCGAGGTCATCCGACCGATCAACCAGGCTGGCCGTGGTGACGGTCGATCCGCCGATGATGTTGATGCCCGCGCACTCGTGGTCGGCGGTGACGATGATGAGCGTGTCGGGATTGGTCTTCTGGAAGGCGATGCAGTGGCCGACGGCCCGGTCGAACTCCACGGTGTCGAGCACCCAGCGCTCGGTGTCCATGTTGTGCGCCTGTTTGTCGATCGAGGCTCCTTCGATCATCAGCACAAAACCGTTGCGATTTTTGCTGAGGGCGGCGAGCGCCTTGTCGGTCATCTCGTCGAGCATCGGCTGGTCGGGGAAGGCGGGCACCGACCCAACCGCCGGTCCTCCCCGCCGCGCGGCGATCTTGTCCATGGCGATGTCCATGTTGGCCGTGTGGAACAGCCCGAGAATGCGGTCTTCGGCGGCGGGCACCGCGCTCAGGGCCGAGGCGGTGGGGGCATAGGCGAAACCGGCGGCGACGAAATCGGCGATCAGGTCGCGGCCCGGGTCCACGGCCCCGACCGGGACGCCCCACGCCGCGGCCGCGTCCGCGGGCAGCATGTAATCGGCCCCGCCCGAGGTGGTCGAGTTGACCCGCCCGCTGCCAGGCTGCCCCTGGGGGAGGAACCACTTCCGGCCGCCACCCATCAGGACTCGCAGATTGGCCTTGGTGACCGCTTCATCGAAATACATGTCGCAAATGCCCGTGCCGGCCCCCCGGTCCTGGGTGTGCGCCGCGAACGACGCCGGAGTGGCGTCCTCCACGTCGGCATTGGTGACAATGCCCAGCACCTTGCCCTGCGTGCGGGCGAGGTAGCTTCCCATGTGCTCGACGCGCGGGTTGTCCCACTTGTTCAGGGGGAACGAGGAGCTGGTGGTGTCATCCGGAAAGACACCCTCCTGGTTGTTATTGGACTTGTTGCCGGTCGAGTAACAGGCGGCGCCTGGCGCGGAGTCAGTCACGATCGAATTCAGCGAATGCGTCATGAGGATGCCGGTGACCGGCAGTTGGTCCATGGCCAGCCCTTTCTCGGCCTTGCCCTGCTGAACGTTGCCGGTGATGATGCGCGCCGCCGTCCGGTGGGCGATGCCCATGCCGTCGCCAATGAGATAGATGATGTTTTTGGCCTTCCTTCCGGCCCCCTGGAATCCCACGATCTCGAAGTTTCCTTCGTCGCTGGCGGCAACGCCGTCATCCTGGGTGGCCGCCACGCTGAAGGTGTGCAGCCCCGCCTTGGTGTTGGAGTAGGCCCGCAGGGTCAGGCTGAATTTATCGCTTCCGATAGGCGTGATCGTCACGTCCCCAGGCAGGGCGACATTGTCGACATGGAAAGCTCCACTGGTGATGACCTTGCCGGCATCGGCCTGGATGGTCGCCTGCAGGTCGAAGCGCTGACCGGTGGCGAAACGCGCAATGTAGGGGGGATTGGGATCGTTGAAAGTGAAGAGCGCGCTCGGCGGATTGAGGCGCGTGACGACGGGCGCCGCCTCCGCGAACGGGGCGACGGCGGCACTGAGGCCGGCGAGGGTGGGAAACAACAGAGCTAAGGACGGTTTCATTTGGGTTGGTGCGTGGGTTGGGTGGAGGAGGAAAGCGAGGGGGCCGGGGGGGCCCGGGGGGGCGAAGCGTCGGCCGCGAGCCAGGCCTGCGTCAGCCTTCCAGGCTGGAGACCAATGGGTTTCATCAGCTCGGGCAGCGTGCCGGCCTCGGTGTCGATCACGTGTTCCGCCACCAGCCGAAGGTGCGAGATGCGGCCATCGAGCTCCTGCCGCGGGCCCAGCTCGAGCACGCCGCAAACCTCAAGCGGACGAGGCGTCCACCGCGGCGCCCAGCCCGGCCGCGCCGACAACAGGACGTGCACGGCCGAAGCCGGCAGGTCGTCCGCCAACCCAAATTCCTTCATGATCAGCACCAGCGGCCGCTTCGTGAGCAAGAAAATCTGCGGATCGTCATGAAGGTGCTTCACCATCTGGCCGGTGACGCGCACCTTCGCCCCGTTCAGGGCGGCGGTTGCGGGCGTGAATTTCATCCCCTTCGGACCCGCCGGCGTGACAAACACGGCATCCATGTCAAGGGGCGCATACCCATCCCGAAAACTCAGATCCACCCCGGGTGGCGGGGGCGCTTGCGACCCGGACTCGGCGGTCGCCACCCCCGCCCCTGCCGGTTCGGCGGGGGCGGTGACGCCCGGCGACGGCGGGTCCATCGTTCGCCAGGCCACCATGGCGAGCAGCGTCAGGGGAAAAAAACTGATGAGCGGAGCGTATTTGCTGATCATGGGGATGAAAATCACGGGCCATCGCCGGAAGGCGCGTCGCACTTATGATAGATTCATCCGCCGACGCCACATTCTTGGTGGGGCATTTCCGTCACCCCCAAATGTGACGCCGCGTTGCCATCAGCCAGGAGTGCTTGTTTCAGTTTCGTTTCACAGCCAACGCATTTTTTTTTGCGTTATATGCTATAGTTATGTGAGGCCATCGGCCGCTTCCGCGAAGTGATGCAGGATGCGGTACTGCCTGTCGCCCCGGTCGATACCGAACCGGGTCCCAGCGTCCCCGTCCCCACCGTTTTCCGAACGGCCAACCAACCGGCCGTCGCACTCCCGTTTCCCCGGCGGCGAAGAAATGAGGCGCGCCGGCGGACAACGTGGGCTAGGCTGCCTCCTCATTATGACACCATCCCTTCGCGGCCTGAGCGCCGCATTTGCCATGGCCGCCCTTGTTGGTGGTCTTCCCGCCACCCTTCTTGCCGCCGGCGAAGGATGGATGAACGACTGGGAGGCTGCCAAAAAAGCCGCTTCCGAGCAAAAGAAAGATCTGCTCATCGACTTCACCGGTTCCGACTGGTGCGGATGGTGCAAAAAGCTGGACCAAGAAGTCTTCAGCAAGGCCGCGTTCAAAGAGGCCGCGGAAGGTAAATACATCCTCGTCGCCCTCGATTTCCCGCAGCAAAAGGAGCTGCCGGAGGCCGAGAAGGCTCAAAATCAGAAACTCCAGGCCGATTTCGCGGTCGAGGGGTTTCCGACTATCTTTCTGGCGGATGCGGAAGGCCGCCCCTTTGCCAAAACCGGCTATCAGGCCGGCGGTGCCGAGTCCTATGTGAAGCACCTCGATGAACTGGGTGCGGCCAAGACCAAGCGCGATGAGGCCATGGCCGCCGCCGCCAAGGCCGATGGCCTGGCCAAGGCCAAGGCCCTCAAAACCGCGCTCGAAGGCCTGCCGAATGAACTGGGCATGCTGGCGGCGTACGCCGGGGTGTTCGAGGAGATCAAGACCCTCGACAAGGATGACAGCCTGGGCCTGGCCAAGGCGGCCGCGACCAAGAAGACGCTCGCCGATTTTGAAAAGGAACTCATCGGCCTCGCCCAGGGCGGCAAGAAGGACGGCATCGCGGCGCGCGTGGATGAATTCCTCGCCAAGACCCCGATGGAGGGTGAATCCCTGCAGAAAGTCCTCTTCATGAAACTGATCAGCGTGGATCGCTCCAACCTCGATCAGGCCGATGCCTATCTGGATGCGGTCATCGCCGTGGACGCCACCACCGATGCCGGCCGCCAAGCGGCCTCCATCAAGGAGCGCATCGCCGCCGCCAAGGCCGCGGAAGCCAGCCAACCCAAACCCGACGCCCCCGCCCCAAAGAAAAAAGCGGACAGCGGCGAGCAGTCCGCCGAATAAAAAGAACGGCAGGCGCGAGACCCGGATCCGCTTATTGGGCGGCCGGGGTGGTGACCAGCGGGGCGCGCACCTGAAGCAGGTGCGAGGCCCCTTTTTCGGTGCCCCCCCAGCCCCGGGACGACCACAGTTCGCCGACCAGGGCGGACGGGATCGAATCCGGCAGCTCCACCAGCGCGAGATCCAGGCGCACGGCACCATCCGGCAGGCTGTGGCGCACCGGCTCGACATTGGAGTCGATCAGGCGCAGATGGCTGAAGAAATACGCATCCTCCGGCACTTGGCGGCCGGCGGGCGGGATGATGGTGAGCGAAAATCCGCCTTCGGCACCATGCTGCACGGCCGAAAATTTCCACGCGTCATCCACGACTGGCTGTTCGCGCAAGGTTTGGACGATGAGCGCGGCCCCGGGCGTCCCCGCGGCGGCCGCCCCGGCTTCCGCGCGCACCGGCAGGGTCAGGGTCAGCTCGGCCGTGCCCGGATGGCAGGTGCGGCTGCACGCCATCCACACTACTTTGGCTTTGATGGTGACGGAGGGCGTGACCGAGGGATCGAGCGCGGCCGGCACGGTGACCGGCGTGACCAGGCACGTCTCGCGCTTGAGGCACCACACGCCGTAGGCCGCCATCTGGCCGCGCTGCGGCTCGGGCCACCGGATTTCATCCGGAACGAACCCCAGCGGCAGCGACCACTCGATGGTGGGCGTGAGCCCGACCAATCCCGGCTGCCGCCAATACGTGTGGAACCCGGGATCCGGCCGCAACACCACCCCCAAGGATACTGATTGCCCCGGCACCACCGCCTCTTGGGCCGCCACCAATTCCAAGGTCAGCCCTTTGGCCACATGGGGCTCGGCCGCAAGTCGGAGATCCAGCAACCCGGCCAGGGCGATGGTGAGAAGAAGTGGGACAAACGCTTTCATCATTTTATTCTGACCCGGCGTGCCATTGATCGCAACCCGGCCCGCACCGCGCGTTCCGCCTGATCGAGGCTCAGCGAGGGCCCGCCCCCGAGCCGGGCCGCCTCCTCCGGAAGCCGCGGCACATGCACAAAAACCGCCCGCCCCACCAGCCGCCGCAGCAGCAGAAAATAGAAATGGTTGCAGACGTACCTCCCGGCATCCCGGCTCACGCGCGCCGGAATCCCCGCTCCACGCATCGCCCGGGCCATCGCGGCGGCGGAAAAATCAGTGGCGAGGCCGGCCGCCGCCCCGGCCGGCCCGGTGTCGAGCACGCCGGTCAAGACCCGGCCGGCATCGTCCGCCAGGGCGTAGGCGTTTTCGTTGGCCGCCCATTGCTCGACGCACACGCGATCACGTCCGCCAGCCACCCCCAGGGCCAGCACCGCCACGGCCCGGCGGCGGCTCATTTCCGCCCGGGTCAGCTCCCACGCCTCCTCCGCCGCCACCGGCAGCACCAGCCCTCCGCAGCGCATCGCGATCACGCCAGAGGGATTGACCCGCTCCGATCCGAACGGACCGAAGCCGGTCACCAGAATGGGCGCGTCGGATGGTTTCACGGAACACTGAAAAGCCTCACTCCCGCAGCCTGTCAAAACTCGCAATGCCCGGGCGTGCGCGCAAAGGGAATGACATCGCGAATGTTGGGCACGCCGGTCACAAACATCAGCATGCGCTCAAACCCGAGACCGTAGCCGGCATGCGGCACGCTGCCGTAACGCCGCAGGTCCACATACCACCAGTACGCCTCCTCGCTGAGGTGATGCCGCGCCATGTTCGCCTGGAGCACGTCCAACCGCTCCTCGCGCTGACTGCCGCCGACAATCTCGCCGATGCCCGGCACCAGCAGATCCATCGCCGCCACCGTGCGGTCGTCGTCGTTCAGCCGCATGTAGAACGGTTTGATCTCCTTCGGGTAGTTGAAGACGGTGACCGGGCACCGGCAGTGCTCCTCGGTCAGCCACCGCTCGTGCTCGCTCTGCAGGTTCTGGCCGTATTCGACTGGATACTCGAACGCCTTGCCGCTCCGCCGCAAAATCGCCACCGCTTCCGTGTAGGCAATGCGCTCGAACGGCCGGGTGACCACAAACTCCAGCCGCTCGCGCAACCCTTTATCCACAAACTTTCCGAAAAACTCCAGTTCCTCTGGCGACTCGTCGAGCATCGACTGCGCGAGAAATTTCACCTGGGCCTCGGCCGTCTCCATGTCCTGCGTCAGGTCGCAGAACGCCATCTCGGGTTCGATCATCCAAAACTCTGCGGCGTGGCGCGTGGTGTTCGAGTTCTCGGCACGAAAGGTCGGGCCGAACGTGTAAATTTTCCCCAGCGCGGTGGCGAAGGTTTCTCCCTCGAGCTGCCCACTCACCGTGAGGAACGCCTGCTGGGCGAAAAAATCCTTCGTGAAGTCATCCGCTCCGGGCGGCAGCGTGGTCACCCGAAACATCTCCCCCGCCCCCTCGCAGTCGCTCGCCGTGATGATCGGCGTGTGCACGTAAAAGAACCCGCGCTCCTGGAAAAACCGGTGCACGGCATAGGCCAGCCGCGAACGCACGCGGAAAACGGACCCATATAAATTCGTCCGCGGGCGCAAGTGGGCAATGGTCCGGAGAAACTCCGGCGTATGCCCCTTCTTCTGCAGCGGAAATGTCTCGTCCGCCCCGCCCAACAGCGTGACCGCCGTAGCCTGCACCTCCCACTTCTGCGCCCCGCCCTGGGAGGCGACCAGCCGCCCCTCCACCCGCACCGCCGCCCCGGTCAGGCACCGGGCCATGGTCTCATACCCGGGCACCCCTTCATCCACAATACACTGCAGATTCTTCAGCCCCGAGCCGTCGTTCAACTCGAGAAACGAAAACGCCTTGGAATCGCGCCGGGTGCGCACCCATCCCTGGGCGATCACCGCCTCGCGCGCGCTGCCGCTTGAAAGAAGTTCCTTGATGGTGTCTGCCATCCCCCAGCGTTGCCCGAGAATCGCCTCCGGGTCAAACCCCGGCCGCGCTCCGCGCTTGCGCGGCGGAGCCAGCCTTCCACCCTCGACGCATGATCCGGCTCCGCTGCGGCGTGATTCTGACCGACCCGTTCCTCGCCTGGCTGCGGGAATGGACGGGCACCGAAGGCACCAGCCACGAGGGACGCGTGCTGGCCCTCGAGTATGTCCGCTGCCGCGATGGCCCGCGCGCCGGCCAGGCCTGGCTGGAATGGCTCTGGGTCAAACGCACCGGCCTCTCCACCCATTGCCTCTTCCGCGTGGAGGGCGTGGCCAAAGAAAAGAACGCCCCCGCCCCGCTCGATCTCTACCTTTCCCCGCAAACACAGACCGGCCTGCGCTGGCGGCACCTCGACGCCCACAACGGCCAGCCGACCGTCGGGTAAGCCGCCGCGCACCCGCGGCACCCCGAAAACAACTCGCCGCCTCCGTCTCGGTGCCGATCGCCGCCGCCGCCGCCCCGCTCCCCGACGAGGAGCCGCCACAGTTGCGGTCGAGCGCATACGGATTGCGGGCCAGCCCGCCGACGCTCGACTAGCCGCTCGTCGAGTGCCTCGAGCGGAGGTTGGCCCATTGCGAGAGGTTGGTCTTGCCGAGCATGATGGCGCCGGCCTCCTTGAGACGGGCCACCAGCGGCACCGCGCGCCCGCTGACATTCACCAACAGCACCGTCGATCCGGCGGTGATGGGCACCGGGCCGGCGGCCTCGATGTTGTCTTTGATGAGGATCGGGATCCCATGAAGCAACCCGCGCACCGAGCCGTTCGGTTCTCAGGTTTCCAAATCCAGCAAAAAGGCACCGTGTACACGCACATGAAGGCCCCGTGAACACAAGTGGCGCGGCCTTCATCGATCATCGCACGCCCAGGGCGCGGGAAAATTAACATATTTTTAGCGCTAGTGATAAAAACAACACACCTGAAAAACTCTGGAAACCCCACCGCATCAAGGCGGCCCAACTCCCGGGCCCTCTCCCGGCTCCTTCCCCCCGCGCCTTCATTTTTCTTCGCAGATTCCTTGACGGGTAGGGCAAAAATCGACCAATTGGCCGGTCTCTCCTTTTTAGATATCGAATCCCTGCTCTCCACGACATTACCGACAAGCCCCATGAACCGAAAATCTCCACTCCAACCCGGCCTCCCCGGGCTAGACACCCGCCCCCGGCAGAGCAACCGCCGAACCTGTCGGCAGTTGACCACTTCCTTCCTGGCTCATGGATCCACCGCCGCCGCCGCCTTTCTGGCCGGCTTGGTGTGGCTCGCCGCCCCCGGTGCCGCCGCCGCCCCCTACCAGGACGCGGTCCGGAATGGGCGCATCTCCGAAAGTTGCAAAATCAGTTCCAAAAGAAGTGGAGGGTGTCGTTTTTGAAGGCGACGTCGACTGCGAGCATATGGGCCAGACCGCTTGGGGACCAAAACTGGCCGCGACGTTTCAATCGGTCTTGAAACTGACTGCAGGTTGATTCCATGGAACCCGATCCAATGGGGGCATTGCGGGCGGCCAAGTCGGCGTAATTGAGGTGGTTGCGGTGGTTTTTGAAGTAGTTGACTTCCCGGTTGACGACCGCATCGGCTGGATTGGTGGCGAGATCCTCAAGGGTGTGG
>Ga0209702_10000949_pt1 | contig 58955 bp, 54 predicted proteins | sample FRY01_FD_187210 | JGI IMG/M metagenome (GOLD analysis project Ga0209702, IMG submission 187210) | Freshwater microbial communities from Lake Fryxell liftoff mats and glacier meltwater in Antarctica - FRY-01 (SPAdes) (version 2) | ecosystem: Environmental > Aquatic > Freshwater > Ice > Glacier...
TCGAAATATTTGTCCATTGTTTTATTATATTCAAGGGATATTACTTTTTTTATACAAACACATACTCGTGCCAATATAGTGTTTCCTCAGTAGTGCCTTTTTCTTAGTTCCTTTTTATATGCGTAGTTTGTGTAATTTTACTACTAAAAAAACTTGTATTTAATTTTATAATATCTCTCTATAAACTCCTCTTCTTCCTTTGTTATGCCAAACAATTTATATATGTCAATGTTTCTATCCTCATACATTCCAATCGCTTCGGGAATTTTCGAGAAATCCGGAATGTATTCAAATACGTATTTTTCCAGATAACGCATACGATATCTTGTTGTCTCAAACAAGAATAAAATTAGTTTCGTAGAGAGAAATTCCTTGATTAAGGCCAAGTCGGGCACATCTTTATTTTTTATTATATAATTATCTCTCGTTGAGATTCCATAAGAACCGTCTTTATCCAAGTATGGAAACCCATACATTTTGTGTGCCATTATGAGTTTAGGTTCCCCACAGAATGCCAACTCTTCATTACTATATCTAAAGTGTAAGGTTGGTTGTTTTGTTAGCTTGTTTATAGTTGTAGTATGTACGTTTTGAAATGGATAGTCGAATGAAAAATTATCTTTTAATATCGTGCCCTTTGGCGGCATATTTGTCTTAATAACATGTAACTTTCCATATTTCTCTCGCATAACTAGAAACTTGTTTACAATTGATACAAAGCAAAGCGGTATCGGCATCTGTATTGGGGACGGTATCGGCATCGGTATTTGTGTATGTAATATAAACTCGACATATCCCTTTGTTATTTGATCGTATATTTCTATTTTCCCTGTATTTTCTCTCTTTGTTAATAAAAAATAGCATAATGGTGTCTGTGCCTGATTGTTGAACGTTTTCATAACCTGAGAGGCATTTAATGTGGTTAGTTTTTCTATATCATATTGTAAAAGCAAATTGTATATACCTGCCTTGTCCGGTTTTAACCAAATAGACGGAATAATGATAGTCATCATTCCATCCTCTTTCAAGAGAGAAATGTTTTTTTTGACAAACTCTGGCCATATCGTTTTTCCGTCATTTTTTTTATCTGTTTCGGTATTTGTTGGCACCTTTTTAACACCATGACAATTATAAGGTGGATTTCCGATAATGAAATCAAATCGTATATCCGTATTCCATTCGAGATAATCTTCATGGTATATATTTGCTTTTTCCCCGAATTTCTCTCTAAGGTGTAATACATTGTCTTGATTTATCTCTACCATATAAATCATATTATGTATGATATGGGCTTTTCTTTCTTCCGCATTTGGAATACTCGTGACGAGTTCAGTAAATAGCATAATAAATAAACATAGACTAAAATTCCCTCTCCCCGAACCAGCATCTAACCATTTTAAATGTTTGTTCTTAAATTGTTCTAGTGGGATGGTTGATAACATTTCGTTCATGATGAATCGATACGGCGTATTTATTTCCCCATATTCGTCCTTTAGTTCTGGGTTATATTCTACATATTCCGGAAATCTTTCCGCTAAATCAATATCGGTAATATTAATATTTAAAATAGACATTAATATTATATCAAATTATTTATTTATCGTTCAATACGTAAAATGTTCAGTCCCCTCTCTTGCTTTTTCTACGTGTTTTATTTCTTTTCTCTCTATGTCGTCGGGTGTGTTCCTTCTCTTTCGCTTGGAATTTATTTGTAATTTCCTTTTCTTGTTTAATAATCATGTCAACAATGTTTTGATAAAAACTACGAAACTCCTTCTTTTCTTTTTTCAAATCGTCAAATGAGAACCATCCTATTTTTGCCTTTTCTAATAATCCATTATCTTTCTTATGTTTTATATGAGGTAAATAACGAGAAAAGAACTCATAATTATTTTTATAATAAGTCGGTAATCTCTCGTCATAATCCATTTTAAATATATATGTGGTGTATTCTTTGAACTTTATAGTGGCTATTTTGTTCTGTTTAACTCGCTTTCTTAATTGTTCGGCAGAACCTAAGAATCCATTAATCTCTTCAGACCCTTCTCTCAAAGCGGTATCAAAATGAGTTTCACCATGTTCACGACCCCCACCAAAATCAGCCCAGCCAGGCGTATCATCTAATTCATTTTCTTTTCCAAATAAAAAATAGAGCTTGTTATTTTTTATAGACACTGGTAATATGCCTCCTCCCATTACTATTACTTGATATTTTAAATTTTTAATTTTATTCATGCTCCGTGTGCCCTAGGTTGATTCTAGTTCCTATATCTATATTTTTGTATTTTAATCATTTCCACAACAGTTCTTTGTCATCCATAGTTTATCGTGTTTATTATTTATATCTTGGTTTATTGTTATTGCGATGTCATCCATATTCTGTATTGGTTGTCTATAATCATAGACAATACTTTCCTGAAAACAGATATTTGTAGGATTGGTATGATTGGTATGATTGGTATGATTATTTATCTCATTTGTGTAATACTCAATTTCATCATGATCGTTATATGGATCTATCTTAGCGTTTGATGGTGGAAAATGTAACGCATCATTTTTTACGTCATCATATGTTTCAAACAAATCGTGATCATATGTTTCAAACAAATCGTCGTCGTTATTACCACCATCCAATTCGTCCATGGTCATGGGCGACATATTCTCATAAACAGGAGCATTACTATTACCGGTTTCAATATCAGTTTCCAAATCCCATACATTTCTATACTTTACCGGAATAAACTCGCGTTGATAAAGTTCTTCGTAAATACAGGTTAATTCCTCCTCTAAATGGAGAATCCGGTCAGTTATCCAACCAGTCGCATTACTAAATACCTCTTTATAAAGTTTTTGTTTATCGTCATTCTGAACATGGCGAATGCCTCTGGATTTTTGATGGTTTCTTACTGTCGTGTTTTGCGCAGCATTAACATTATTTGGTAGAACAATCCAATACCATGGATCATCATATACCAGCTTGGCTTCCATATTAGGATTTTCTACTTGCTCTCTAAAATTCATAGCAGCCGAATTATAAATATTCCATTCACTAAAATGAACAAACGCCATTTTAAATGAACTGCCGTCTCGTCCAGTCTTCCAAATAATATCCAACTTATCTACCTTACCTAAACCTAAATTTTCAAAAGTAGCCACTATTTTTTTATTGGGAATGTTACTAAAGATACGTGGGATACATACGGAATAGGCAGACATTGTTGAATGATTTGAACGAGTTAGACGACTTAGACGACTAAACAATTATTAAGTTAATGAATCACAAAGGCAAAGTATTCCAACTTCAATTTTTTATATATTATAAAAATAAAAATTGAAGCAATATTAGCACACTTTTGTATTTTAATTTACACATTTAATATACAAAAGTATATAATGGATTACCAATACAAGCCACGTAGAACCGGAAAGGATAAAGAACGACGTACTCGCGAATTATATGGAAACCATAGCGCGAAACATGTTCGTATCCAAGAACATTGTCAAGAAAATCATCTTAAAAATATTCAAGAAAACAGAGCGTCAGCATCTGCTGCATCTTCAAATAAAAGAAAACAGACGAAAGATACGAACAAATGCAAATAAAAGACAAAAACAAAAATAAAAGACAAAAATAAAACGCACATATATTTTAAGGCTTAATGCCTAAAAGAGGTATACGATGAACAATGTCTGAAATGTCGGGGGGAAAATCTATTTCTTTGTACAATACCAGATATAGCAGTAGTTACCTCATTTGACAGTTCAGTCATATCAATCGTGTTCTCGTTTCTAGAAGTTTCTCTGTTTTGAAAACGAATAGTTCTGTCTAGATTTTGTTGTTCAATCTTCTTTTTTTGGCATCGTTGCTCATAACGTATCTCTCTATCAGTTTGTAAAGTAAGACTAGAACTCATTAGTATAATTGATTACATCGATATTTGTTTAAATTGTTTTGTTATATTATACCCATACCATACCCATACCCATACCCATACCCATACCCAATCATAGTTAGCATATAGGCTGTGTAATTATTACCAAAAACAATAACAATAACAAAAGGTCATTTATATTTTAGAACAAATTGAAGTAGTATAGAATATATATAATGTATATATTCTACATATATTCTACATAAATTATATGACAGATTATTTAAAGGAGATTAATTATACGGATACTATACCTTATATACCACCCATTACATACGGAAAAGTAGTTAAAGTGTACGACGGGGATACAATTACAATAGCAACCAAATTACCATATGATAGTTCTCCTATATATCGGTTCTCTGTAAGAATCAATGGAATTGATTGTCCCGAAATGAAAACACACAATAACAATGAACACAAATGCGCAATTATAGCAAAACAAACAACACACGACCTTGCTTTTAACCAAATAGTCCAATTAAAAAATATAACATTAGAAAAATATGGCCGAATATTGGCGGATGTATTCGTAGATGAGATATCAATCGGTGATTTATTACTTGATTGTAAGTTGGCTGTGAAATATGACGGTGGAACAAAAAAATCCCCCAATGATTGGTTACAATATTACAATACGCGTGAATACATACTTGATAAAAACACGAACAAAGATGAACCTATTTTGAATAAAAATTTGGAGGAACAAACTATTTGGCATAAACTTAGAAAATATATCACGTATTGTTTTCGGCGTAACCACAACCATGAATAACAAATCTACAAATCTACGAATCTACGAATATACGAATCTACGAATACATACATTCAAACATAAGAGAACACGACCAATCCATATTATTCAAGTTTATGATTCTTCCATACTCGTCATATAAAGTTATTCTTAATTTTTCTATATTAACTGGACCAAAATAATTTCTACTTCTATTTATTTGTGAAGAAATTCCATCTGTTTCATTTGTTTGATATGTCCCTTTGGTATTACCGACATTTGACAAATTAATTCTTGCCAATATATTTCTATTATTGATTGAGTCACTATACGCGGATACGTAGTAATTGTTGACATTGTTGTTATAATCATCAATTGCGACAAATATATATTGTGGACCCTTTATATAATAAAGACCTTCAGATACGATTGCGGCTGGTAATATAATATTACTACCAACAACTGAACCTGGACCACTATCATATATATTCATTCTATATCCAAGTTCCCACCCCAAAAAAAATGGTAATGGACTGTTAAATGACGCAACTCCATTACTATCCACAGCAAACATAATTTGATAATTTAAGCTACCTGAACTAACTAAACTTGCCAATGATACTGGGTCTATTCCTGACACATCCAGAGCAAAAACACTTTTACCACTAGTAGAATCAACCGTATATCTCAAATTAAAAGATATATCAGATTGAATAGTAACACCATTATAGGGAGCATCTGTTGGGGTAAGAGCCACAGATGATAGAAGTGCTCCATTTAAAATAGACTCTATTTCTGAACCTCCACTTCCATTTGGTATGTTTGTATTGTATGTTTGATAATTACCATCTGGAATTTTCACTATAACGCTATTTTGAAAAACTCCTCCCACGTTATCCCAATTTACAACAAACGCGTTATTACCTAATGATTGACTAATCGCATAATATGTAAGTGGTAACTCAATTGACGCTAAACGCATATTAATTACCTTTTCAAACTTATATGGCAAGGTAAGTTGCTGATCGGCAGATGAAGTATTATAATAATTTGGTCTAAATCGCGAGTCAATATTTACAGCACGTTTTATCGTTCGGTAATTGAGTGGATTTATGATGCCGGGTGGGGCTCCGCCTATGCTACCAATATTTAGACCGTCATTTGGTTTCGACGAATACGCTTCTTTTACATCTTGTTCCCGTTTAATTATGAAATGGTCATTTATTTCACTAACGGTATTTTTTAAGTTGCCAAACGTATGATCAGTTGTTTTACTTAGTTCAATACCCTTTGATATTATCTTGGATAATCGAAAAGCAGCAGTGTCTAAAAAATGATTGATTTTTGCCTTCATTTCACTATTAACGGACTCGTCCTCTATCATTTTCACGTACAACTCTTTTTTTTGTATAACTATGTCTTCTTGTTGATAAGGGTATGACAATGATAATATATCCTCTAATTCTTTATCACTGTAATCATTGATATTTAAAACAAAAGTATCCATATATATAATTTCATAATGTTTTTTTAAATTGTAATAATACCTAAATTATGTAACCATTATATTTTACCAATACGAGACAATATTAAATATATTAGACAATGCTACAATAATAGTTACTTTGTATGGATTGTTTGTTATTCAACGTTAGACCGTTGGCAATACACTTGTATCGTTGTATTCCGTTACAATTATTTAAGTCGCCTTCTTGTAATATTTTACTAATAAAAGAACCAAGTATTTCTTCTAAATGAGCTTGTGTATCTTGCTTACACGATATTTCTTCGTAAGTTATATCGTTTATGGCTATAAATTCATCCAATTCTTCCTTGCTTATTTGATTTACTAACTCACTTTTGTTACCCAATAAAAGGATTGGATGTTTATGACGACATTTCTTCTCATAGTTTATTATACTCAACCAAGTTTTCAAATTATGAAAGGTAATTGGGTTTGAAATATCAAACATCAATATTACACCACATATATTACGGAAATAATTTCTGGCGATGGATTTGAAACGTTCTTGTCCGGCTGTATCCCATAATTGTAGTTTAACGTGTTTGTTATTTATCCTGTAATGTAACAATGTTAAATCCACACCTACAGTAGTAGTCGTTGAACATCTAGACGATGGTTGATTACCTAAAGGTAGAAGACTTTGAAAGAAGGACGTTTTCCCTACTTCTGTATCTCCCGATATTACTAATTTCAATGTATAATCCACTGGCGACGACATATAAATTTAGTAGGTAGTTTTATATGTATTATATATGGATTATAAATGGATTATATATGTATTATATATGGATTATATATGGATTATAAAATGACCTATAGTGGCCTATACTTGACTTATACTTGACCTATACTTGACCTATACTTGACTTATACTTGACTTACACTTGACTTACAATGTTATTTATTATACAATTCTTTTTCAATTTTTAATATAATAGACTAATATAGTTTATACATTAAAAATGTCATTCCATCCGGGAGTTATTTGTCGTATATCTTCCGTAATATTGTTTTATGAATAAATAATATTCTATAGGTCGTCGTCGGTTATGAAGTTCTAAAACCGTCTAGACCCGCCTCACCCACACCTTCTACCTTTGGCTGCAAAAATACTATTCATATTACCTCCTTTAACCAGATTTGTATTTCTTACAGGTGTTATGACCTGGCGTGAGCTGGATGTAGGTTGTGTGTTGATGTTTGTGTTGATGTTTGTGTTGAGGTTTGTTTTTGCGAAATGATAATTTGTTTGAGTCGGTTGACTTAAAGTCATAATCATGTTCAGCTTTTGAGGCATAATAATATATTATATAAATATATTCATTTATGTAATATTTTGTATTTCAGTATATTTTGTATTTCATACAAGAAGTAATTTATGTGAAACATAAACAAGAACCTGATTTTACTATACCATACGACCTTGTTTTATTCCCTTGGACTGCCGTTAATCCGGTATTGTTTTGTGTTCTTAACGGACCTTTTCCTTTTAATCTAGCTAAATATCTTGCATAACTTCCGTGTTTCATATCAACACCTTTTCCACCCGGTGCTTGAGAACCTGGTCTATCCCGTGTCAAAGAGCTGCGTGTAGAATTACCACGTGAAGGAACGACGGTTATATTAGATACAAGTGAATTGGCTGGTAAAGCACGATCACTCATTTGGTTCCAATTTACACCATTATAGCTGGAACTTGGTTGTTGATATACGACAAGGGAAGATAAATTCATAACATACTCTGATGCTGGCACACGAACTGTATTCCATATTCTTTTTTGTGTTATGTTAGTTAGATTTGCTGGAGAACATGTCGATGGTCCACAACCGCTGGCATCACATGTATATGAACATCCACAACTTCTACATTGGGTTATTCCATATATTATTCCAGTAGCACAACTACAATCTTGAACAGAACTCATAACTATATACTATATTTATAATAAAATTGACAATGAATAATACAAATTAACTGATGGTATTATTACAATTAAATCATTACCCTAGGTCTACGATAACATTACCATTACAAAAAGCAAATGACAACCAAGCATATCACTACATGTCCTGGTTGTTTTAAAATATTTAAACGAGTCGGATGTTATGAAAAACATATATTTGTATGTCAACGAACAAATGAATCAGTCGCAGTGAATACACCTAATGTAACGCAATTATATGATATGATTAATACACTCACTGAAAAATACAATACCGTTCAAACTGAATTGGAATGTTTGAAAAGGCATATTTACACTAAAAATAGAAAGTTGGAAGTTCTACCTTGGTTAAATGAACAAGAGCAACCAAAGTATACGTGGTCTACATGTATTGAAAGTATATCACTGACGAGTAGCGATTTACAGCAGATTTTTAAAAGTGGGTTCATAAATGGCGCATTTGAATTAGTAAACAAACATCTGGGTTCGGGAGATAATTTAAGCACTTTAAAGTGTTTCGAACAAAAAAAGAATGTGATATATGTATTCGATGGAGAATGGGCAGAGTGTAGTCAAGACAAATTTAAAAATATATTCACAATTATCTACAACAAAATAATGGCTGCGTTTGAAATCTATAAAAATGAAAACAAAAAGAAATTGGAGAACGACGACCAATTCCAACTGGAATATCTAGATAATTATATGAAACTTGTAGATATTAACATGCCGTTTGAGACAGCATGTAATCGCATTAAAAGCAAGATTTACATGGAACATAAAGAAAGTTTCAAATCAATCACATCTTATGACATATAAATACTCATAAACTGTATACGCTTTAGACGTGGTATCTAAAAAAAATTGAAGTGCTTTTTTATATATATAACATACACAACTTAACAAGTCTAGCAAAAGCTAACCAAAAAAGACAAGATGTTTTCCTATTCCGTTTTCATTCCTCGCGTGTTCTCCAATATCAAGGAGCAGCGTATTTGTAATATATTTCACAATCTTAATATTGGTAGTGTCGAGCACATTGATTTAGTATCCAAGACCAGTAGTAATGGCGATACTTACAATATGGCGTTTGTTCATTTTGCCATGGTTTACAATACTATCGAAGCAAAGAAGTTTCGTGAAGCACTTGATGGTGGTGAAAAGAAAACAACTATTAAATATGATGGTCAATGGTTTTGGCTAGTTTTACCATTTGAACAAAAAGACAAGCCTGTTGCTGAAAATGAAAAGCAAGATCAAGATCAAGATCAAGAGCAAGAACAAGAGCAAGAGCAAGATCAAGAGTTTAGACATCAACATCATCAACCTCATCATCCTCATCAACCCATCATTTATCCTCCGTCTATGGAATATATGATGGCGAATATGGTTCCTGTATGGCTCCTGACACCTAATGGTCCAGTATTACAATGGGGATGTCTTCATAATACAGCCATGTCATCCGTTACAACACAATCAACACAATCAACAAAATCAACACCTATCAAGAAAATGAAGACGACAAGAATGGTTCCTCCCCAAGTTACCTATGGAAATCTAGGTAATAGACAGCGTCAGCATCCACGCAAGAGATTAAATGTTCAACCGATTGAACCGAGAAGCACTACATATGCTAAGGAGCACAATCAGGTCAATACTAATGTTAATGATATCGAAGATGGAGAGATTGACGAAAATGATGAATAAATCAAACATTACCAATACCAATACCAATACCAATACTAGCCTATGGCAGATAAAACACAACAAACACAGCAAACAGAACAGTTAAGTATTAGACTTTACTTGTAATTTTAATTAATAAAAATAATAAGGGGAATAATCCCTTTTTTATTTTTTACGTTTTGTGTTAGTATGGTTTTATCGGTATTATTATGATTTTTATTTTTTATTGATATGTTTATACAACGGGATAAGATGGCTGCATAGCAATTCCACAAACACCTGGGTCATTTGTGCTATCGCTACGCTCAATCTTAATATATCCTGCGTCTCCCCAAGAGGGCCCCCAACTATTCTTTACTTGCCAATATTCAGTTCCAGACTCGACACCATATCCAACAATAAGAACACCGTGATCCAAATTGGTTCCACACGCACTACCGGTCAATACACCACTGGTATATAATTGGAATGCCTTTGTATCTGCCTCAATAGCAATGGATACTGGACCACGAGATACAGCCTCCTTAAGATTAACTTGATTGTTCTTGGTTACGTCAACACACCCTGAAATGGACACTACCGGGTCACACTTCTGGCAGTCACCACCTACCGCATTATATGGATACGCTGTCTCTAAACACATGCCATTATCCTTGGCATATTGGAACGCATCGTCCATTAGACCACCATTACATCCATGATTACCATAGGATTTGGAGCAATCGACCAATTGTTGCTCAGAAAGACTGACTAAAGAACCCTTGGCGATGGCCCATGCTCCCTCCATGGCCCCGGTTGCGCTAAATGACCAACAAGAACCGCATTGTCCTTGGTTCTTGACAGGGGTTACCGCACCATGATCACGCCAATCATAACTAGAAGGGACGGAATTGGTGGTGGAAGTAAACTTGTCACAACCAGTAGATAATGGACCGCCTACACGAATTCCATTGAAACGCGCAAACTCGGTCTCGGTCAAGTCCGCAAAAGGAGTAACACCCAATGTATACTTGTGGTTTTGGGAATTATGTTCTCTGATATATTCCATATTGGATGCGAATACCTCGAACTTAGTTTCAAGTTCCTTAAGAGTAGAATAAGATTTGTCGAAACGTGTAATAAATCTTTGGAAATTTGACCAATGATGCTCAGTCTCATTAAACGCAGTTGCCATAGTAGTTAGGCATAGAGTAGCTACAACAGTAAATAGGTTCATTATATACATAGACTGATATTTTGTTTTTAGATTGTTTTGGAAATTCCTTTATGTCACCTACATAAGTTACTGAATAATACAATAATGTACAATTTATTGCTTACATATATGAAACCGTCTATGTTCAAGGTTCATCTATCGCTTAGATATGTCGCACATATTTTACCCTTTTCACTATCTATACATTCTCCCTCGTTTACATTTTTACATTTTATTTTTTTCTATTTTTTTCTATTTTTTCTATTTTTTTCTATTTTTTCTATTTTTTCTATTTTTTTCTATTTTTTTCTATTTTTCTATACTTGGTTTTACGTGTTCCACGCATATATTATAATTGATTATTTTATTATTCGAACCACAAACAAAATTTTTTATTTTGATAATGTATATACCTCTATATATGAATATGGATATGAATATGGATATGGATATGAATATGGATATGAATACGGATACGGATACGGATACGGATACGGAAAATTTCATTCAAAATAAAGGGCAATACCAAACTAGTGTCAATGGCAATATTATTGATAATACACAATGGAATATGGTATATGACGGAAATGAATTAGATTTAGAAGCTAACCGAAACAATGAAACCATTTATATTAATTTAAATAATGATGATATTATGAAACTACTCACGGTTCCAGCTTACCATAAATCTATACACGAAAGATTAAATGACGATTTACATAGTAATAACACTAATGAGATTCAACCTATTATTGTCGAAGAAACGGAAAAACATGACTTACATAAAAATACCATCCATCTTAATAATAAAACAAAAAAAACAAGTAAATATACTAGCAAAAGCAAGAGCAAGAACAAAAGCAAGAGCAAAAACATGAGCAAGAGCAAGAGCAAGAGCAAGAGCAAGAGCAAGAGCAAGAGCAAGAGCAAGAACAAGAACAAGAACAAGAACAAGAGCAATAGCAATAACAAAAACAAGAGCAAGAGCAAGAGCAAGAGCAAGAACAAGAGCAAGAACAAGAGCAAAATTATTTGTCCTGATATCAGTGACAGTAACATTAGCAGTAGCAGTGACAGTGACAGCGTCAGTAACAGTGATAATTCAGTATGATAATTCAGTATCACATAAACAACCGAGAGAGGTAACCCCAGACTTTATGAAGACTATTTATTAGGGAGGTAGGCCGTTTGGTTTAGTTATTTATTTTTATTATTATATAAATATATATAATTTATTAACTACATAAATTATATATTATGTCAAATACTTCTGATAGATGGAAATCACAAGGAGGTATAAATAGAAGACCTACTAATAATATTTTAAACAATTATAAACAATCAACCAACACATTGACCATTCCACAACAATTTGGTATTAGCAATACCACTATTCGAAAATACGGTGACACACGTGACGTGGAGAATAGCTCATTATATAAAATGATAGAAGGTGAACAAAACTACGACAACATACTTGCTTACTATCCTTTTAATAATTTGATTAATAACAATAATAACAATGTCAATACTAACATACAACTAACTACTGACATTACTATAAAAAATCAATCGTTAAATACTAGTTTAGTGAAGAAAGATAATTTTGATTTGTCGTTAAATCGTGCTAACAACAGTAACACACCACAAGTCGATCCTTATGTTGTGTATGTTCCTGCTTATTCGCAAAATGCCATTCAGTTTAGAAACAATTCAAAAATATTGATTAGTGCGAATTCATTAAATACAATGAACGCAATTGGACAGACTGAAAATAATCGGATTATTTCTACTATTTTGACATTTGAAACCTTTGTTTATATTCCATCCGGTACTACCAATTTTTGTATCTTTGCCTTGGATGATATTGAGCAACATGGACTATTTCGAGCTTCACAGGACAATTCTTATTCAACCGATTGTTTTTATCTTTGGTATAAAGGCGGTTCTTCATTCGGCAACCAAACACAAATGTATTATCAGTATAATAATAACAACAATACTGTAGATATATCTAATAATACATGTGGAGATATTGCTCCCGATAAATGGCATAAACTTATGGTGGTTTTTGGGGGCAGTTATATTGCTATTTACATTGATGGTAAACAAACTAACATGTGGTTAACACCAGGAGGTTCTTATATTCCGGACAAACCAGTCGCTTTTAACTTGGGCACTTTATATTCAAATGTATCCGCTTTCTATACTGATATTGCGTATGATGGTGATTTAGCACGCACAAATATACAAACCGATAATAATGGTCCTATGCTATTAGATGCTAAAATTTCATTGAATGCCAATACAAAAGAATTTATCGAGTATTTGGCAAACCCTGGAAATAGACATCAATACGCAACTAGCAGGGTTCCTAATAGTAGTGAGAATGGCCTCATATATTTACTATCAAACGAATTTATTGGGTTTAATGCGAACCTAACGTGCGAATCTGACGTAATTGTGAATGGGGAACTCACCACATATGGCGAAACCAATGTGTATGCCCAATCAAACTTTTATGACACTGCGCATTTTCATGGACCGGTTATATTCGACTCTAGTACGAGTATTGTTTACGACATTAGTCTTGCTAGTCACATTAATATATTTTCATCTAGTGATTATGTTAATTATAATAATACTACTAATAATAACAAAGCATCGCTTTTAATTCAAAATGCTGGAGGATTGCCTGAAAATACACAAATGCCTTCTATGTTGGTATATAATTCGATTAATCCTATTCAAGATATTACCAACACTGAAAATTTAGTCTTCTCTATCAGTGGTTACAATGTGTCAGTTGGTCCTGAATATGGTGATGCCAGTTTTAATGTGCTCGGTTCTTCCTTGTTTAATGGTACGACAAATATATTTGGTGATTTAAATGTAACTGGCAACACAACACACGGTGGAGGCAATTACACACATGCCGGCACAATGTATTTAAATAATCTATCTGTTTCCGGTCAAACACAAATGGTTGGTAAACTCGATATATCTAATAATGTTATAATTGAAGGAAGTCTTAGTGTAGTATCTAATGATGCGACTATTCATGGAGTTACAGTTGGTGTGGGTGGCGGTAATATGTTGTCCAATTGTGTAGTTGGACAATCTGCTTTATCTGAAAACAGTTTTGGAAAATATAATAGCGCGTTTGGTTACGCGGCAGGAGGAAGTAATATAACTGGTAATAACAATACTTATATCGGTTATGGAGCGGATAACAGTGGAAATAATAATTATGATAATTCTACCGCCATTGGATATGGAGCCAAAATAACAACAAGTGACCAAATTGTATTGGGAAAATCTACAGATAGTAGCACAGATGCGCCAACCGTGTATATACCAGGAAATGTCGGTATTGGAACATATAATTCAGGCGGATTATATGCCCTTGATGTGAACGGCGGAACAAATGTTAATGGTAGGTTAAATGTAACGAATGATGCCAATATTCATGGAATGACAGTTGGTCTGGGAGGAGGGAATGTATCGACTAATTGTGTAGTTGGACAGACGGCTTTATCTGAAAACACTGCTGGTTCTTATAATAGTGCGTTTGGATATTTGGCCGGTTCTACCAACACTGCTGGCAATAACAATACTTTTTTAGGGTATAATACAACGGCTGATGCGAATAATTATAACAATTCTACCGCTATTGGTTATCAAGCTACTATAACAAGCAGCCACCAAATTGTTCTTGGAAAAACGACAGATACTAGTGGCAATGCTCCTACCGTGTATATTCCAGGTAAAATTAATATTGGAAAAGATAATCCTGATAGCATATATGCGGTTGATATTGATGGAGGAGTACGTATAGACGGTAGTTTGAATATTACTTCAGGAGGTGCTACTATTAACGGGGTTACTACATTTAATGATGCTGTATTCGGTGAAACTAAGAAGGAATATGATGATACTGATAATAATGGAAATAAATTTGCTACACTCGATTGGGTTGATTGGTTTGTAAATAATAAGGGAGGATTATGGACGCGACTTGATGAAAATGATACAAACATATATAATACAAATATTGGCAATGTAGGTATCGGAACCGGACGACATAAACCTAATAATACACTTGATGTAAGTGGTGGGGTAAGCGTTAGTAATGGATTGGATGTTTCTGGTGGTGCTACTATTTCAGGAGGCGCAACTATTAATAACGGATTAACTGTCAATAATCAGCTTATTGTTTCGTCGGGTGGTGCTGATATTAGTGGAAGCATGACGGTTAGTGATGCTATTACATTAAATGGTAGTATGACGGTTAGTGCTGGTATGACGGTTAGTGCTGGTATGACGGTTACCTATGGTGGTGCTACAATTGACGGTTCTGTAAACATATTTGGTTATACTGAAATAAGCGGTAATACGGTCATAGACGGTTCTGTAAACATAGTTGGTAATACGGTCATAGGTGGATTTGCTAATGCAACAAAACTAACTATTGGTTCGACGGATTTTCTCCCTGATTATGTTTTGTTCGTATCAGGTGACGTAATTGTGGGTGGCGATATTAAACATACTGGATCAGTTTCGCATACAGGCATAATAGATATGACTGGAGCAATTAATATAGACGGTAATACTATCCATACTGGCGATCAAACACATGATGGTAATCATACACATACTGGTGGAATTATGTCTGTAAATATTCTAGATGTTTCAGGGAATGGAAACATAGGGGGTGGGATGGAGATTGGTAGTGGTTGTTCAATCGGTGGTCGGCTGGAAGTCTCTGGGGGTGCTACTATTTCAGGGATAAGTAACTTTACTGGTTCCGTTACGGGTAAAAAATCCAGCAACACTATCGGGTCGGAATTTGCTACTTTAGATTGGATAAATGATAAAATATCAACGGGGGGTATTGGTGGATGGATTGAAACTCTGGATCCTAATGACAATGGCACTTATATCGTACGTAATGTGAATAAGGGGGGCAATGTAGGCATTGGAACTGGAACAGACGCTCCACGAAGCAAATTGGAAGTGAGAGGCGGATTGTATGTTGAGAATGATGCCACTATTCATGGACTTACCGTTGGAGTAGGTGGAGGTGGAGGCGACGTAGTCAATAACTGCGTGATTGGACATCAGGCATTATTGAGTAACACGAAGGGTATTAGCAATACTGCTACTGGAAATTATACATTAAATGTTAACACGACTGGTAATAACAATACTGCTACGGGTACAGGCGCGTTATCTAATAACATTGGGGGTTCTGATAATACTGCGACAGGTTGGTCTGCGTTATATAATAACATTGTGGGGTCTGATAATACTGCGATCGGGTCTGGTGCCTTAATAGACAACACAACTGGTTCAAGTAATACTGCGATAGGATATAATACAGGTGGAACAAATAAAACAGGCAGTAATAATACATATATAGGTCATGAAGCGGACTGTACCGATAGTAGTTACAATAATTCTACCGCCATTGGATTTAATGCGAAGATAACAATGAGTGATCAAATCGTATTTGGACAAATTAGTAATGGAACTATTATTGCTCCCTCTGTGTATGTTCCGGGCAAGGTCGGTATCGGAACAGATACTCCTCAAACGAATTTGGATGTGGATGGTGGGGTACATATTCGCGGCGAGCTGTCCTTGGATGGGTCTATGAATACGACCAGTGATGCTATCATTCATGGCATTACAGTTGGTTTGGGTGGAGGATCTGATATAACTAATTCCGCCTTCGGAAAATCGGCATTAGCAAGCAACACATCTGGAAATTATAATACATCAATAGGTAGGGACACTTTACATGCCAACACATCTGGAAATTATAATACTGCCATCGGTCAGTCCGCTTTAGAAGGTAATAATATTGGTTCAAGTAATAGTGCGATCGGTTATGGAGCTGGAGCCACTAATCAATCTGGACACTATAATACGTTTATAGGTTATGGAGCTGATTGTACAGAGGATAATTATGTTTATTCTACCGCCATAGGATACAATGCGATGATAACAAGTTCTAATCAAATTGTTCTTGGAAAAACGACAGATACTAGTGGCAATGCTCCTACCGTATATATACCTGGAAATGTCGGTATTGGAACTGATAATTTAAGCGGATTATATGCTCTTGATATTGCTGGAGGAGTAACTATTGACGGTAGTTTAAATATTACGATGGGGGCTACTATTGGCGGAACGACTACATTCAGTAGTCCTGTATATGGTGTTAAATCTACTAATAATAGCGGACCAGAATTTGCTACTCTTGATTGGATAAATGGTAAAATATCAAACGAAGGAGGCGGATGGGCTCTTGCTAGTATCACCAATGGATATACAAATATACATAATACCAATGTTGGTGGAAATGTCGGTATTGGCACATATAGCCCTACAAGCACTTTGGACGTGAGTGGTAATTTGACATTAAATGGTTCATTAATAATAAATGATGGTACAACAATTTTAAATACTGAATTGGCATATTTAAGCGGCGTTACAAGTAATATTCAATTACAAATTAATAGTAATACCAGTACTATCTATGATCTAAGTAATAATATCGGTAATCTAAATACTAATTTCAATAATGTAAGTGCCACTGTCAGCAGTATGACAAGCACAAACGGTTATAACGGCACTATTACAGCCACATCATTCAATGCTACATCTGATGTGCGCTTGAAAGAAAATATTCATGATTTGTCCAATTCTTTAGAAAAAATATGCGCTATTCGTGGTGTCGAATATAACTGGAAAGCGGACGAGACAAAGAAGGTACATAGTGGTGTCATTGCTCAAGAAGTACAAGAGGCCATTCCTGAAGCAGTCAATCGCGAAAACGAAGATAAATATTCTGTGGACTATAATGCGATTATTGGTCATCTCATTGAAGCCGTCAAAACGCTGAAACAAGAAGTGGATGATTTGAAGGGGCAGTTGAAGAAATGAAACAAAATAAATTCCGGTTGAATGCTACTATAGTTCAAAGATAGAGAATATATTTTTATAATTATATTTATAAAAATATAAACGGAACTCATCATGGATGTATAAAGTAAGGATGAATAGCAAACCAAAGGATGAAATAGAATGTGATAAAACAACGGTTGATAAACATACAATAAATCATGTAAATACTTGGAATATACATAGCGACGACCAATGTGACCAGAAGATCCGACAATATATTGATATTAAATTTAATGACAAAGATACCATGTTACTTGATTTGACAAAATCGTCCTATTCGCTAATTGAAAAATATGTATATGATATTGCCGTATTTCACTTTGCTAGATTGAATATTTATGACATGGAAAATCATTTTGTTGAATTTTGGTGTAAATCAACTTTTGACACCCATACGTTACATTTAGATTGTGATGAAAAACTGAAAAATACCGAGGGTAAATACGAATACCCTATACTTTCATGTGTAACCTATTTGAATGATGCTCCGAATAGTCCAACCATTATAACCAATATCGATTTGGAATGTTATAAATACAAGGAATTCGAGGAGCAAACAGAGATTGTATTATCCTTACCTATATGTAACAAACAAATAACGTTTGATGGACATTTCTATCATGGTAGTACAACGTTGTCTGAAATAAATGCGGATAGGTCAGTTGAACGCTATATAATAGCGATTAATTTATGGAATAAAAAACCGAATGATGTTGAATATTATGCGCCGACTGCTACTGCTAGTGCTACTGCTGGTGCGACTGATAGTAATACGTTTCAAAATGATGTTAGTCTGATTACTATATCTGCTACGACCGAGACAAATATAGGTTCTATCAATGTATCGAATGACGTTATCAATTACAATCTATTTAATGATATCTTATATAATAAAAAAAGGGAAGCTTGTCGCGTATTTAACAAACTTATTCAGAAGTGGGTAACAGAAACGAATGTCGAAAATGCTGCCGAAAATATAACTACCTTTAAATTTGTTTTGGACAATTCCATCAAAGAGAAACATAAACACGTAGAATTGAAAAATAAATATGGGGATGTTATGGACGATTTTAAAGCAATAATGGATAAAACCATTGATTTAAAATATAATCGTTTCTTACAGCGATTTACTTATCCCAATACATATTCAAGTGATATCTGTAATTATATTGTTGGCGAATGCGAACGATATGCTAGTAAAAATGGTGGGTGGACCGTGGATAGACATATCAAATATCCTACCACGGATCTTCCGGTCGATAAAATTCCGTCCATATTCGGACTCATAATAGAAACATTAAAAACAATTACTGGACGCGTTAGCGCATCCTATGGTCTTGACGATAAAATGATTATTAATGTTAAAGATTTATTTGTTGTTAAATATTCTCACGAGGCGCAAAATCAGTTGGAAATGCATTGTGATGGGTCATTTCTTTCGTTCAGTATTTTACTTAACGATACTGGCGAATTTGAAGGAGGAGGGACGTATTTCGACGATGGATTAACATGTCGTTTGAATAAAGGGGAACTGCTATTACATAGTGGTCAAATCAAATATAGTGGATTGCCTATGACAAGAGGAATACGATATTTGTTAGTGGGATTTCTGGATATTGATATGTAAAATAAAGAATATACGAAAAGATGAAATTCGGCATTAATTGTTATATGGAACCTGTTATCCATTGGGTCCATCGCCGGCTTGAGCTTGCCATACAACAATATTACCATTCGTCCTTAAAGTAACTACACCCCCTTGACTAATTAATGCGCCTCCACCACCTATAGTTGCATTTGCTGGTAACTGTGGCGCGTCCCAGATTATTTGATTATTATACACTATTGTAAAGGCTCCGTTTACGCCTTGATTCTGATCCCATTGGGCAGTGGTAGTACCATCAGAATTACCACTCTCGAATGACCATACAATATTCTGACCCACAGGACTGTTTCCCTCGATTAACCTTAAACTTCCATTTTTCTCTAAAACTAGACAATATCCGTCTGAATAAACATATTGCCCACCGGTAGTCGCACTATAACCATAACCACCTATGTTTTGACCCGGAATTAATTCATAACCAGCATAAATAGGAGTTTGGCCAATAGGAGTTTGGCCGACAGATGTTGAGTCGTCTGAACCGTATAACCAAACAATTACAGCATATCCATTTTGTCCTGCACCGCCAGGCAAGCCGTTTGAATATTTGTTAGTTCCACCGGCACCACCACCGCCACCTGCCCGTGACGTTACATAATACGGATTCCACGTGTTTGTAGTAAAACTACTCGGGGATTGACTAGTACCGGCTGTGCCAGGAAAATATCTATTGGCATAAAAATTACTCCAGTAGGCGCTACCAACACCACCACCTCCACCACCTGAACCACCTGCTGCATTAAAACTGGTATTAACATTCAAATTCGAATCATAACATGTTATGGTGGTTGTGTTTCCATTTACACCAGCTGAACCAGGTCCTGATACAGAAGTAGTACCAGAATCATTATTCGAAGACCACTGTCCTTGACCACCACCTCCACCACCATTGCCTATATTAATAGACAAATAATTTATGTTAGTTAAATCACTAATGGTTCCATCTGCTGTAGAACCGACTCCACCATTTCCACCATTTCCACCATTTCCTTGAACACTACTATTATTCGCAACACCAGCACCTCCCCCACCACCACCACTGCCACCTATAATAAAATATCTAAGTTGGTTCGCACCGGTAGGCGTAGGCACATATACTCCTTGGGAAGATGCATAATTAACATGAATTGCGCTACATACCGTTGCTAGATCATTAGTGATTTCAGTATTAGGATTTGTATAAGAAAAACCAAGATTATATAACAAATATGAATTATTATAACCTGGAGGAGTTGATGTTGGCAATCCACCATATACATTATTAAAAACACTCGATGTAGGACTGTAAACCGTGTCTATTATATTTTCAATATTAATACCTTTAAATTGGTAAGACATATAATATTCAATTATATAATTTTTATAAAAAAAACTTAAAAAAATTGTCTTAAAAATTCTATTATTGGGCTATTTGGGTCGAACTTATAGTCAAATATAGTAGTTGATATTGTTGTGTTTCTTAACCTAAATGCTTTCTCAAAATCAATTAATATACACGACTGATCATTATATATAAATATATTTAGGTCGAATAAATCAATAGATTTATTGAATGTACTGTTTTCTAGAATGTCTGTGTAAAATAACTGCTGATCCCCTTCGTCGTTTATATTATAATTTGATAGTTGATTTATGTAAGTCTCAACTAAACTTATTTGTATAAATACGCTGTTGTGAAATATATTGTTTTCGTTTGAAATTGTATCCATTAAATTTAACGATTGAAGCATAATTCTACAATTATTTAACAATCGATTGTATTCATATATAATATCTACATTATCGTTATTTCCAATATAATGTGTTATTGTCGGCTTGTAATAAGGCATTTCAAAAAATAAATAAATCTTGTTATCTTTATTAACTGAGCCATATTTCAATATTTCAGGAACTATTAAAACTGTATTATCTATATTATTTAATAATGAACCATATTGTTGCTGGAAGTATATCTCCAGTATATAATTTATTATAATATATTGTTTAAATTCGTTATTGGTATGAACAACATATGTTTTGTAAAGGGTTTCAGAAACCGTCGTTGTCGTTATATCACTAGATACAGATGTAATCTTATGTACCGTATGATCATCTAAATTATCCACCAGTGAAGTATTGGCTGTCTTAGAATGTATATTATATTTTTTGTCACTTATTATTACTTGGTTCTTATTAAATATTTCATCATAAGTATATGTAATTAAATTATTATACATATTTAATACATTTTCTTTATCATTTTCATATAATGAACCTTTCTCAATACAATAATCTAAATAATCGTCCATATTTTCTGCCATATATATATATATATATATATACTTTATTTTATATTTATTTTGAGTAAGTGTGACTTATATCTATTATAACTTTTACCTATGTTTACATATACTACCTGTTTCAACCTAATTCTATAATGAAAATGAAAGACAATAAAATGTAAAGTAAAAGTAAAAGTAAAATAGCAAATAAAATATAAATATATAATGGTATAAATAACTATATTGATGGAAAATAGTAATGTTATGGATTTATTATATGTTAAAGAATGTTCCCTTTCTCCCGAGTTATGTCATGATATGATTGATCTATTTGAGCATTCCAGTAAACGGTATGATGGAGTCACTGCGGGTGGTATGAATAAAAATATCAAGGATACAACAGATCTGGTAATAACCGATGGTGGATCGCAATGGTCTAGAATAAATAAGGTATTATCTAAAGAACTGAATAATAATGTAAAAGAATATGTTAAAAAATATAATTGTATCATTAATGATACGTATCATATTTTTGGAACAAATTATTTATCTACTGAATCAATGCAACTTCAAAAATATAATAAAAACGTTGGTAAATATGTCTATCATCAAGATTATTCTTGCGATTGGAAAAACAAAAAGATGCGCCAATTAACCTTTATGTGGTATTTAAATGATGTTGAAGAAGGCGGACAAACAGAATTCTGGTCTAAATATCATATAAAACCGGCGGCCGGTAAATTAGTGCTGTTTCCTGCGAATTGGACCTTTCCTCATAGAGCGAATGTTCCTATATCTAATGATAAATATATTGTTACTGGGTGGCTATGGGAACATTTTAGTAAGGAGCAAGAATAGTAATAACATAAAAAATTGAATTTATTAATGTCGGAAATAGATATTAATAAATTAACAATGGACTTTGTTCAACGAAAAAATCAAGAAGCTGACGACTCGGGTGCTCTCACCTATTTGGCAAACTTGTATCCACATGAACGTGATGAACGGATCAAGTTTGATGAGGGTCCTCATATTTACACTATTGATGGTAGTAGCGATGGCTACGTGTCTGTAACGACTTTTAATCATGCCAATTTTGATCATTTTGATGCGGATGCGATTATTAGTGGTATGATGTCCTCTAAGCGTTGGCCACAGAGCAAGTATTACGGTCAGACGGTTGATGAAATTAAGGCTGGTTGGGACAAGAACCGCGATGAAGCGGCCAACGCAGGAACCAAAATGCACTACGACATTGAGTGCTACTATAACCAAATGGATGTTGTCAATGAGTCTGTAGAATACGAATATTTCCAACGTTTCTTGGCCGATTTTCCTGACTTGAAACCCTATCGCACAGAATGGACCGTTTTCTACGAAGAACTGAAATTGGCTGGATCTATCGATATGGTGTTTGAAAAACCGGACGGAACACTACTAATTTATGATTGGAAGCGGTGTAAAGAAATCGTGAAAGCGAACGCCTTTGGTAAATGGGGGAAGAAGGAGTGTATAGAACATTTGCCAGATACGAATTATTGGCATTATTGCTTACAACTCAACACGTACAAGGCTATTTTGGAGGAGAAATATGGCAAGGTGGTGGAGGACTTGTATTTGATCTGCTTACATCCAGACAATAAAAATAAAAGTTATCAACGAATTAAAGTGGTCGATTTACAGACGGAAGTAAAGGCACTCTTTGAACTACGTCGTAATGAATTAGTGAAATCAGTCGGTCCATGAGTTCAAATAACACATATATTATCATATTACACCGACTAAAAAGAAAAATGAGACAAAACGAGAAACAAAACGAGAAACAAAACGAGAAATAAGAAAGAACTAAACAAATCAAAGCTTAAATATATTCCATCTATAATTATTACTATATAATGTTTCAAAATCTTTCTAGTAATTTAAAGAATATGCGTAATAATAGTATTACTGCTTTTTTTTACATGACTACAGGTATTGCGGTTAGCTCTACCTTATTATACTATGGGTACCAATATACAAGTGAATATCGAACCAAACATATGAAAGACATGAGAGACAAAAATGAACTAAAAATAAGTAAACTCGAAGAAGAACCCTATGAAAATAAGTATTATGACAAATTCCAAGAGATGGATAGTAGCCAAGAATTGGAAGAAGATTATGTAAAATCATTAAAAAACAATGTGTTGTATGAAATGACGCCAAAGGGACGTATTATAATGTATTATGATTTTGAAAAAGAGTCGTTTATATATTACTGTGATACAAAGGATGTTCCGTATTTGTATTTAGAAACAGTCGCTAGAAAATACGCAATAACATATCATTGTAAAAAAATTGTAGTTGATATCAAGAAGGAATTGGAATTGGCCAGGGAGGCATCTCTTGCGAATAATACAAACTCAAAGTTATTGGTTGGAGTTAAAGCATCAGATAGTTTATTTGCTTCTTTTAAGAGCTATAATCGCAAAGGAACGGGTGGAAGCAAATCAGTCAATAAAAAATTTGTGCTTAGACAGAATGCGAACCGATATTCATATGGTGGAAAAGTAGGCAAGTTTCCTATGTTAAAAACAGAAGAATATAAAGTAGAACACCACATGGAGAAAATGGATTATGAAACATTTAAGAAACTAACGGCGAAAAAAAATTAAAGACAGAATATATATGATTAATTTATTAGATGTTCCTAATCCAGATGAAAAAATAAAAATGATAGTAAATGAAGCCATTAAAAATAAACAACGTGAACTTGAACTTGTGGAACAAGATTTGGATAATTTGAAACAGCAGGAAAAAAGTGGTATCTATTATTCCCCGATTGATACCAAAAACGGAACAGCTGTCAAATTTGTTGTTACCGCCGTGTTGTCAATTATGAGTGATATACTTGGTGGTTTTCAAAAAGCAACAGAACAGATTAAAAATAAGGTAGACGAGGTACAAGCCCAAGCACAAGCCCAAGCACAAGCCCAAGCACAAGCACAAGCACAAGCACAAGCACAAGACAAACAACGTGGTGGTGGTAATAAAATGAATGACCATGACGTTTCTGCTGCTAGTATAAAAAAACAAGCGGATGAATTATTAACGTTAATTGGCGGTGCTACTGACAAAATAAACGAGCAAACTAAAACGATGCCCCAATTATCATCTTCTACGTCTTCCATATTGTCCGATTTAGGAGAAGATGGAAAGGAAGTTGCTATTGAAGTTTTATCAAAGTTGAAAGACTTGGGTGAAATTGGTTTGAAAACGGGTATTCGATGGTATGGTCGTACGTTAAGTAAGTTAATAGAGGTTGGTATGGATATGATTGGTGCAAACAATATATTAGAAACTCCGTTCGACCAATTGGCCCCGGAATTAAATAGAAAGGTTATGCTTCTTGCTAGTGTATTGAAAGAGTTATCCGCTAATCCTGCTACAAAACAGGCTGTAAAGGAAATAGCCGAAGCAGTGGCAATTACCATGGTTGAAGTATTAAAAGAAATACAACCCCAAGTAAATAAGGTTGTTGAACAAGCAACTGAAATGACTGAACAGGTATCTGATAAAGTGGTTTCCGGAGCAGTTGGAACTGGAATTACCGTAGCACAAGCGTTTATATCTGAAATACCCTTTTTCGGTGGTGTTATTAATTTAATTATTGCTATCGCAAAGGGATTTAATGCGTTGATGATGACATTCAAAGTATTTGTGGAAAAAAGTAGTCCCATGGTAATTACTGCGGCACAGACTATAAAAAATACGGAAAATACTGCTTTGAAAGGTAAGGAACGCATTATGTCTGCGGTAGACAATGCTGCGAATACATTACAAACCGCAAATAAACCGGTTGAACAAAATACGGCTCAACAAAACCAGGTTCAACAAAATACGGTTCAGCAGAGAGGGGGTGATAATTACAAGTCCACACGCACATCTACGCGACCTATCAATTATAAAATACAAAAAGGAGGTGACCGATTGAACAAAACAATTAAATTGTTTCGTAAAACGTTACCTACACTCAAATTTTCATACGCAAATAAAACACCTAAGAGAAATAAACGTGCTAAAACGAAAAAATCGCCCCAGACTGGAGGCACATGGAATGCTAAAAAAACGAGAAAAAACTAACTTTGGTGGTGCATGTTGTAGTGCCTTTTTCTTAGTTCTCTTTTTTATGCTAATTATTCGTATGATTTATTATAACACTTGCTTAGCTTTCCACTCTAAAAACCCAATACTTCGCTTAATATTAAACGATGTTCCTAAATGAGACTTGGCTATGTCGAGTGTTTTTTGTTCTTGTTCTGTTAAAGATGTTATATATCTTGACACTTCATCCTGAATACTTGTTTGTTCTTCGTTTATTATTGGAGGATTGATTGGTGCTGTCTTGCCGATGGTCGTTGACTGGTTGGCAGCGGATAACTTTAATTTATTACTCATTCTATTATTGAATTCATTATATTTTAAATAATGATTTCAATTTTATAATTTTTATTATCGACAATGATATCTTATATCTTATATCTTATATCTTAACCACATTACGGGTATTGTATCATACAGATTAAATTACCATTCATCTTTATGTTGCTCTTTTGTAATACTTTTGTTACTGAATTATCTATTGAATAACCATTGTTTATTAAAAATTCAAATAGATTGGGTAAATCGTCTATACACATTAATTTGTGTGGATTGTTTATTTGATTTATTCCTATTACACAGCTTGGTTTAGGACATATATTATTATGGGTTTCAAACGGTGACAACTTATTCAATCTAACTGTTTTTGTTATCGTATTTAAAGGACCTGTTGGTGGTTTATTGATTGTTAATATATTTGTATATTCTTGTAAAATGGAATCATAATAGGGTATAATTTCTAGCGAATAAAGTATCATCAATTACTATTACTATTATTTAACATTAGCAAAAAAATTGAAGCAACCTATATCTAATATATTATGTTATCAATACTTATTGTAAGTTTCAATACTTATTCTATTTAAATATGACTACAGAGTTTACTGTCCTACAAGAAGAAAGGTTAGATATTGATAAATTATGTAGTCGTGATTTGTCTAATGATGATTTGTCTAATGGTGATTTGTCTAATGATGATTTGCCAAACAATAACCTAATATTTCGTTACAAGTTTTCAGCAGAATTTGTAGAACAACTTCTTTCATTTGCTAAACTTCATCAGTATGATAATAGACATGTTTATAAAGAAGAATGGGCTAGGTGGATTGATAATAACGATACTATTGTTGATACTGAGTGTACACGATTAAAAAATCTTGGTTATGATGGAAACATTCTGGATAAAATGTATAAAAGTAGTAGGTATTATTTTCGTAACAAGACGAGTTATGATACAAAAACACGTCGTAAATATATCTCAATTGACCCGGATATTATTTATGCTATAGACGAGCATATTAATGTTAACTATTATTTACCAGGTTATAAGCCATCTATTGCCTATGAACAATTTTGTATGGAATATGAAAGTTTACTTGATGAAGAAACAGAACGACTTTTACAAGAAAATATTATAAATAGTGATATTCAAGATAAATTTAAAAAAACCTATAAAAATAGATATTATTTGTTTAAGCAAACCAACCAAGAGAGACAAGATGATTACAACAACACTACGCCCCCTCCCACAAAGAGGAAAGAAAAATATGAAATACGGAATAATACTACTAATTAATTCGTAGCAGATAATAATATAATACTCATTCATGACTTTGTTTTTAGAAAACTCTTTTTCTGTCAACAACTATATTTCTATCTCGACGCGTATCAAACAAATACCACTTTATTTTATTTATTTCTTACCGATTGATAGGTTTAAGAATTTAGACGAACGGTATAAAATATTACCAGACACAAAATCAAACACAGTGACGAGAGAAATTAAACATAAAATACTATACTTTGACTTGAATAAACCTATTGATTTTTATGAAAACGTTGATTTCCGTAAAAGTAGTCATTTTGAGAAATCTCTCTATCATATTTTTTATTCTTGTTCTGTTCTTCGTGATAACCATATTTCGTTTACACCGACACAGTTCCCATTCGTTTTGATCAGTGATAACATTCACAACAACAAACATAACAACAACAACGATCACAATATTATGTGTAATAAATTCGACAGTCTCCCCTTATTGAATGATTTTTCCCATTCATTTTATTTCCCCTCTATTCATCTACATAATTTAAAGCTGTATTTCTCACAATCTCTCTTACAAAATCCATATATACCCATCGACATCTTTCTCATAACCTATTTCACACACTATCCTATTGAATGTTTGTGTAACGATAATATTGAACACATTCTTGATTTGTTTTTAAACGGTAGAGAGAAATTAGATAAAAATACAATAAAACAAAACATTAATTATTTATGTAATTATAAATCCAAACAAATCATTCCTTATTTGCTACAATTCAAGAATACCTGGAGTGATTATTCTATTTGTTCTTTTTTTATGGTGAACTATCCGGATTTATTAAATAATTTCTCTCTACAGAAATTGTTTCATTCTTATCTTCATGCTTCTTTTAAAGAACGTTCGTCTAGTTTACTTGAAGAGTTACATGACATTTTATTTGCGAATAAACAGAAACGTTCTTCTCATTAGAATACCGGATGTTGTATGATTCTGTCATGTGTTTCATGTGTATAACATTTGTAATATTTGAACAATATTATAAATGGATGGTTGGTTGGTTGGATGGTTGGGTTATATTTGATTTATTATTTCTTGGCAGACTTTCTTTTTTTGGCAGACTTTCTTCTTTTGGTACTCTTCTTTTTCTGTGTCTTCTTGGAATCGGAAGAGTTAGCGGGCTTCTTGTATGTCTTACCAGCTTGCTTTAATACGTCCTTTAACATTACCTTACCATCGGAAGCCGCGGACCTCATCTCGGCCATTGTTTTCTTAACGTGCTCTCTCCATGCGTTTGCCATGATATATATTTACTACATATAATAATATTTTACCATATATAATAAAAAATTGAATTTCGCATTCCTTTATTATAAAGGAATAACAATTACATATATATTAAATTCTCAAATATGTCTAAAGTTATTTTAACGCGATATTTGTATTTATTCGATGAAGTAGGCATGACTTTTGTATCCTGTATTCTTAAAGCAAAATCAATAGATGAGTGTTATTTTTGGATATCTGAAATGTATTTATCCAGATTTAAACAGCAAAGTTGGGAACTATTATGGTTTATCTATTATGACTTTTATTTCATTCTTAATCCACAATTTGAACCATTCTTATATAAAAAATCGATAAATGGTGATTTTAAAAGTATTATTACCGTTGTAAAAAACCTATTTAAACTGGAGTCATCCTCTGAAATATTTATTACACGACAATATAACAGCAAGATTAGAGAAATTACACATATATTTAAAGGAAAAAAACCAAATTGGTTATTATCTATACCTTGTAAATACCATGGTCTATTTCGTTTCATTGATAAAAAGTTGTATCACTTTGCTGTATCGTCATTACCTGATGTTATCGAATCGGACATATTTCAAGCCATTCAAACTTATTTCCAGTTGTCTGACGAACAATTCGCAGTTATTCAAATAGTGATTGACTCTTCTCTTCCAGAGGCGGAAAAGGAAGATGAAGATGATAAGGATAAGGACAAGGACACGGATAAGGATAAGGACAAGGACAAGGACAAGGACAAGGACAAGGATAAGGATAAGGACAAGGATAAAAATAATGAGAATCAATACAAATATAAAAATGCTATTCACGTGTTATGGTCTGTTATTTGCTTACTAATATTTAACCCAGAGTGGTTTCAATCCAAAAAAAAACTATATATTGGATGTAGTGACGACGAAATTGATAGTGTGATGAAAATACACACTGAACCTATTCCTTTAAATAAATACAATCAACCACAAATACACAAAACGTTGTTCTATAAACGGCTGTATTCTATTGATGTTATGTGTTCAGTATTTCATTTACTAAGAGAAACCAAAGACAACATCAATGAATGCTATTATCATCATTGGGAATACTATGCATATATATCCCCTATATGGAAAGAACGATTTGACAAATATGATATTACTGTTGACGATGAGAATAATAAAATTAAATTTAATAATGATGATGAAATGGAGCTCTTTTACTCACAGTATGGTTATCAACCTGATGAACAATCTTGGGAAACTGAAAATAAACGCATGATACATATATCTACAGACATTGGTTGGAAAGACTGGTATAACTCTATATTTACACAAAAAACTCTATTTGAATTTGCGGATGATTTTAGATTTAAATATTAAATACACCGGATCATATTATTATAATCATATTCAAACAATTAAATAAAAAATTGAAGGAATTATTATACATATATTTTTTATATATATAATTAGACAAGATGGTCAAGAATCAAAATGGTGGTAATAAATCTAAGAAGATGGGACGTAAGTTCGTTTCAGAAACGTCCGCAACTACGAATAAAAAGGTGCGACTAGCTCATGAAGAAGGAGAACTATACGCAGTTGTTACGAAATTACTCGGTAATGGTATGTTTAATGCCAATGATATTGAGGGTAAAGAACGCCTATGTATCATGAGAAACAAATTTCGAGGCAGAGGCAAGCATGATAATATTGTTGGTCTTGGCACATGGGTCCTTGTCGGCGAAAGGGAATTTGAATCTTGTGCCAAACCTAAGCACGACTTGCTTGAAGTATATTCTGATATTGAAAAACAAAAACTAAAAAAGTCTGGCAACCCTATCTTTTTGAAACTCAAGAGCGAATTTGATAATATACATGATACAGAAGGTGCCAACGAAGATGTTATGTTTGATAACGGGGAAACTGAAACATATAGCGAACTGCTAGAAACTGTAAATGCTCAGACAAATACTGATGGCACTAATAATAAGAACAAGCAACTATCACAAACGGTTGTTATGGACGGCGATGATGAAATAGATGTAGACGATATCTAGAGTAAAATACAAAGACAGACAAAACAAAACAAACAAAACAAACAAAACAAACAAAATACGTTTCACTATAATGATATTTTTTACCGAGAGAATTTATCCTCCAAAAAGACCAAACGTGTAAATAAAGGGTGTATTTTCGTTTTTAAGGGCATACGTTTTATGTAGGTAAAATGTTACTACATGGCGTCCGAGTATTTTTCAAAAATAGATGGACTATGTAGGTCCATGTAGGTAGCCCCCTACATATGTAGGGAGGTTTTTGAAGCGAAAAAAAGGGGTCTGCTTTTGATGAATGTAGCAAAGTCACTTTTTTCGTGTTTTTCAATTTGATTTTCGATTTTAAAAAATTACACACAGTATTTTTGTGTGTTTTTTTATTTTTGAAAATAGGATTGGAAAAAGCGTGAAAAATGCGTTTTAGAGCATTATGCTCTCATTTTTATATTGACAATGTATTTTTTTGTTACTGTAATTTTTGTGTTTTTATGCGAAAGGATTTAGGCGTTTTTTATGTCACTATAGTATATAAGTAAAATAATGACATTTAATGACAAAAAATACTCAATAAAACTTGTAAAATTTTCTTGTGAAACATGTGACTTTATATGCTCGAACAAACATGACTATAATAGACATTTGACTACTAGAAAACATACAATGATGACACATAATGACACACAATACTCAAAAGAATACATGTGTTCATGTGGAAAAAAATACAAACATCGCCAAGGATTGTCAGTTCACCGAAAAACATGTAATTTCATAGAAGATATAGAATATATAGAAGACGGAGCAACCGTAAAAACATCTCACGACAATACGTCTGTGTTTCAACTGGATAAAGAACTTTTGATAAAGATGCTCTTGAAGAATCAAGAGGTAATGGAAAAAATGATGGAAATGATGCCACAACTTGGAAACAACTCACATAATACAAATACAAATACAAACAACATCATGACAGACATAGAATATGATGAAAAATAAACAGGCAAAATTGTCCGTTCAATCAGTAAAACCGTATACTTGGACGGGGAAGAGAAGAAAAAATACATGTGTTGAATAAATATGTTTACATAAATATGATGGTAAACGTAAACATTTTATACGTGTAAAGCTTCTAGACTATTGTAGCGTTTGTTATTTAATATTTTTATCAACATTCTCCAGGGGGTTATATCATCATTACATGGTTTTTTTGTTTTTGCAAACGTGTTCAATAATGTTGGACTATATCCAGAAAACATGGTGACATTTGGCTGATAGGACACTTCAGGAAAACTAGAGGTGCTTTTTAAATTCCAGAATAAAATATGCGGAACTTTGTATCCTGTTCCACATATATCTACTCCAACATCATGATATTTTTTTGTTAATATTTGCTTTACTGTTTCATTATACGGTTCGTAACCAACTGATTTACCCATACTTGGTTCCATTGGTTCCATTGGTTCCATTGGTTCCATTGGTTCAAATTGCATTCCTGAAAACACAACCAATACCAAATCTTCTATCTCTTCTGCTGGAAGTTTATTTACCCGTATTTGTTCCAAAATCAGTAACATTGCTTTATAAAAATTCGTATTCATACCCCAACCGGTTTGTTTTATCTTGTCTACCTTTTCTACAAAATCGTTACATTCTTCCAAATTTATCCACGACGGGTTTTTATTAAAGGTCATTACTCTATTACCCAGCTTTGACTTTTCTGCCACACGAATACCTAAACCTATAGCACTGTAAAGAGGCATACTATTTTCTGCTTCCATAGAAGCAGACGTATCTATTATAGCAACCATATTGTCTAATGTCTTTGTATATTTACTATTGTTTTTCCAGGCTTCATTTATAATACAACGTTCATACACATTTGTATGGTCATGTAAATAAAGAGCCGATTTAACAAAATCAATCATGTCTATTTTCTGCCCTTTTATTTGTTTGTCGCCCTTTTCTACGTGTTCAATATAATTTAATAAATTCTGATAACATATCGCCCTATCATTGCCATTGTTACCATTATTACCATCATTACCATCATTACCATTATTACCATCATTACCATCATTACCATCATTACCATCATTACCATCATTACCATCATTACCATCATTACCATCATTACCATCATTACCATCATTACCATCATTACCATCAACCTTGTTGTCACTGGATGATCTTGTATTCTTATTCAAAAATGCGTTTCGTTGCTTGAACATTGTTATTGAGGTTACCTTGTCGAAATCAATTGATTTCCAATTATGCCCACATTGTTTTATTTGAACAGTATCAATATACTTATTTAAGATACTAACTATTTTTCTATAATATGTTTGTGCCTTTTTAACCGATGCCTTGGTCCATCCAGATGCCGTTTCATAACTTTTAAGATAATTCATGGCCAAGTGTTTATGTATCCAACCGAATTTTTTACTTTTCTCTCTTGGTATCCATTTAGCTACTAGTGAACAAGGAAGATCATACGCTTTATGTCTTATATCTTTGTCTATTTGTGCGTTTATAATATTCAGTAACTCTTGAGGACACGATTGTAATTCGTTGAACAAATACTTCATATCTTTCCAACTGCCCAATGGCTTGGCATTATTATTATTATTATTATTATTATTATTATTATTACTATTACTATTATTATTACTATTACTATTACTATTATTATTACTATTACTATTATTATTATCCAAATAGTCACTACTATTTTTAAAGCCTACGAAACTACACATTAATGATATTCCTATTTTTCTATGCTCTTCATTTTTCATCAACTCTTTTATTATCGCAATACTAAGAGCATATTCTCCCTTCCCTTCTTCTATATCTCGTGTATGTGCTATTAATTTTATCATTGTCTTGCGTTCTTCCACTGTAGCGTGTTCAAAGCATGTATAATATTTCCTCGCCAAAAACTGGATACGTTTAGGGTCTGTGGTTCTAACCAATTGAAAACTTAACTGTAATATTTGTTCTTGACACACGTTGCTCCATTTATATTCAATATGTATATTTTTACCATGTCGCTTTTCTGTTATATTATCATTTGTTGACATATATGAAGCCATATATTGAATAAATCTTATTCAACCTTTAAATGAATTATTATATAACTTATATCGAAGTTATATCGAAGTTATATAATAATATTACATAGATCTTTCATTATCTCACCCCTTTCTCCTTCTTGTTTTTTTTTCTGGTAATCTGAACCTTATACATTTAGTATTATTTCTATTACTACTGCTACTGCTACTGCTACTGCTACTGCTATTGCTATTGCTATTGCTAGTGCCATTGCTACTGCCATTGCTACTGCCATTGCTACTGCCATTGCTGAGCATCGTTGATTTCTTATCTTCTTCTATTTCTTCATTAAAAATAATATAAATATTGTTTATTTCTTGGAAACAGTTTATAGTAGGACGCAACTCATAATCTTCTATATGACGTACATTGGTTATAAAATCATACTTCTCAGGGCCGTCCATATAATTTTTCAAATCGGCGTGTTTCAAATCTATATTATAAATAATTATACTAATCAATCTATATTTTATCTTATCCATTCTCTCATGCTCCTTTATTATCTTTATCAATTCATCACAACCTATCTTGTTTTCATTCTTTAAGTATACCATTTTTTCAGTTATTTTTTCCAATTCCCTTTTTTTATTTACATACAGGATATTTACTTTTATTTCTTTTATGTTTGCTGGATAAAACCTATTGTAATGCTTATCCTCATGCTCGTAATTGTTTATCCACGATATATCCATTTGGTCGTCATTATCATTATCGTCATCATTATCCATTTCTTCTATTATGTATTTTACACTATTGGATATTTAAGTTCGCACAAAAATACGAAAATAAAAATCAAAAGTGTAAAATCAATAGTTGTGCTTACCGCTTTACTTCGGCTTTAACAACGATGGTCTTACTTTTTCTTGTGTCTTCTCCTAAACAAGTTAGTCATCTTCTAAATAATGCTCTACTACCTCTTCTACCTCGTCTTCTTCATATACTTCCTCCACTGTTTCAAACTGTTCGGCATACTTTTCATATGACAAACGTTCTAATCTCGCTATAGCATAGTCATCTAACACACCGGTTTCGTCATAATATTTTAACGACTTGTTATATTCAGTTGTTCGATATTCTTCTAATATATCTGCTTGTTCTTGCCTAATAATAGAGTCTTCTTCTTCATATAAATCTTGTAATTGCTCTTCTGTAAAGGTTTCATTCCAACTAGCATACCAATTATTACCATCTCTACTATATTCAGTCTCACGATACGGGACAATAAAACTGGATGCATTGCCTTTTATAGCGTTGTCTATATACATATACCAATCGGTTGGATATTTTTCTTGTCTCATTAACATTGGACCGATCCACGTGGCACCACTCCAATAATTGGGATCATTTTGGTTAATCATATTTTCGCTCATTGACTTTTCTTCTTGTTGTCTTATAGCCTCTGTCCATGGTAATGTAAGTTCTTTTTCTTTTTGGTTTGTTACTGATCTGCTTGATAATTCAGGAAAATCCTCTTGAGTTATATTTATAATCGTATTTTTACTATTGCTATCATGTCTATTGATATCATGTCTATTGATATCATGTCTATTGCTATCATGTCTATTGATATCATGCCGATTGCTATCATGCCGATTGCTATCATGTCTATTACCATCATGTCTATTACCATGATGTCTATTACCATCATGTCTATTGCTATTATTAGACCGTCTATCAGAGTGATGCTTCGTATCTACACTATTTTTCGTTGTATTTGTTGTATTCGTTGATGAAACGGTGCCCTCTGCCAATACATCAAAACGCCCCATTCCCTATTAACTAATATTTGTGATAGTTCGTAACTATTATATTATATTATAATGTAATACATCGGGATAGTCTTAAATTTATTTTATATAGTATTTATTAGTTTTTTACTTTTCCGTAAAAAAGATATAAAGCGTATATTATAGGGTATATTGGGGAGGGCGTGATATTGTTGCCCATTATAAAAATATCATTGTTTCCTAACAGCTACTTTAACCACCTAGTGTTTGATTTGTATATTTATTAAATTATATATATATTACAGGAAATAGCATTTATAATTTTTGTATTGTAATCTGCGTTATAATGAAGGTTTGTATATAAAAATTGATTTGAATTAATACGTTCATATTTAATTAAATTAATGTCATCTAATTCAATCTACATTCAAGATAGGACGATATGTCCATCAATTTGTATTCCTCGTGTTTTCAAACATATTACTGTCCCACTTATTATTGATATATTTCAGACTAAACTTATGTTTGGTATCATCAAAAAAGTAGATGTTATTCCAAATCACAACGACAACCTATTTAAAAAAGTGTTTATACACTTTGATAGTTGGCACGATAACGAACACATTAATATCATTAAAAATAAATTTATTCAAGGTATTGTTTTCAAGATAGTATATGATGGACCATGGTTTTGGAAATGTTCTTTGAATAGAACACCAACGCCAAAGCCAAAGCCAAAGCCAAATCCAAGATCAATATCAACCGAAAAAAATACGAATACGAATACGAATACGAATACGAATACGAATACGAATACGAATACGAATACGAATACGAATACGAATACGAATACGAATACGAATACGAATACGAATACGAATACGAATACGAATACAACTATAGTCACAGACGAACAACCAAAAATATAAAAATAAAAATATAAAAAACAGGCCAACACAAATAAAAATAAAAAACAAGATACAAATATTTTGTTTTTTATTTACAACAATAGTACGATACAATATTTAAACAGGTGGTAATGTAGTATATTATATTTTACACATATACTATGATTATTGGCTCAATGGATGTCGTTCAAATAGATAATTCTATGTATTATACCATTTGTAATATAAATACTCATACGAATTCTTCCTTCTTTTTATTATTAATTCAATCGCTACTGTATATTAATCCTAATATTAAACACGATACTGGTACTGGTACTGACAATCGTCTAACGACGCAATCCATCTATACATTTCCTCATTTACATTGTTCTCATTTACACTGCTCTCATTTTATTAAATCACTTGATGAATTTATTTTATCCAATCCGTTTACTATAGATACTGCTAATTTATTATTACAATCTCTATATACTCAGATCCATTTTTTTAATGAAAATAATATTGCCATTTCATTCATAGATTTGAATGATATCATGACCGTAGATGGAACCCAATTTTATTTTTGTAATACGGATAAAATGTATACGATGAAAAAAAATAAATCTATAAATATTACTAGATTTTACGACGTAAATAACCACTTTATACCACCAGAATTTGTTCAGAATTTAATGATGCCTTTTTCAAGTTATTATACTTCGTCGTTTTATAGTTTAGCTATTATTATACTATTTTGTTTACACTATTCACATAATATGTCGACAAACGAATTAAATAATGTGCCAAGTTCATTATTATCATCTATAAACAAACCAGTAAACATCTCCGTATACCAATATCTATTAGACAAATACAAACATTCCAAAATATATTATTCATTAATGCAATGTATTATACAGGACCCAATACAAAGAAAATTATTCATCCTGTAAATGTTTTTGTTTTTGTTTATCATGTTTTTGTTTTTGTTTGTCATGTTTTTATTTCTAATGTTACTTTATATATGTCTATCGTTGTCCTTAAAAATAAATCACGAAGTAATCCAAGATTTGCGCCTATTTCTGGACGAGGAAAGGACGGATTTTCATTAAATGGAGGATATAGAAATATCGGGGCGGTTGGTCAGTTTAGAATGATTTCTAATACTACACGCACACCGTTTCGAGGGACACATCCTATGGGCAATGGAGGTAATGGTGGTAAGTATTACAACCATCCTTTGAATTCAGGTAGCTGTGGAACAAACGATAATCAAATCATCAAGAAATCATCACTTAACACTGCGGGAATGATTGATACAAAGTACGCATGGACAAAAGGCACCTATCCCAATTATTGGGTCCAAGAAGACGACAATAGTTATGTAATTACGCGCGACCAAGCCACTTATATTCGCAACTTGACACAAAAATATGGTTCTATCGTATTTACTAATATTCAAAATAATGGTAAATGTGGTACAGTGTACGACCCTTCAGGAGCGTTTATATACTCATGTTCGGGTAATAAAGGAGCGTGTTCTTATTATATTGGAACCAAAAAATATATTCGAATGCCTTATAGCAAGAATTTTAATCAACTCCCCAAAAGCCAAGGACAGTATATTGATACTGGCGGATTGTATAAAAAAGAATGTCTTCCTACTCCGGCAAATAAACAACCATTTCCTATGAAATTAAACCATAATTCTGAAACTAAAAAAATAGGCGTGAAATCTACGTCGAACATTGGGATTGGTTGTCATACCAATTATTTAACATGGCAAGAAGCTATGAGTGATGGTGCCTTGCCTGCTGACTGGACACCTGGATATTAACCGATAATTTATATCTATAATCAGGATGTTGTTGTTGATGTTTATGTTGTTGATGTGGTTGATGTTGTTGTTGTTGATGTTTATGTTGTTGATGTGGTTGATGTTCTTCTTCTTCTCTTTCTAAGAATTGCGCACCATGACTGTTATAAGTTGTTTCATAGTCGCGGACACGACATTTTGTTAATGTCCCATACTCATTACTATAGATTATATTTTTGATATTTAATGATTTCATAAATTTAGTACATCTTGCGCAAGGCGCCGAATCCTTGTATTTATCGCCACCTCGGTCGCTACGCACTACATAAATATTAGTTCTTCCCAGAAAATTATTCCGTATGTTTCTATTTGATGTATGTAGTCGTTTTTTTATTATTAGGCGTTCTATTTTGCGCATTACATCTATTTCGGCATGACAACTACACGTGTTACTTAAATATTTGTCGTTTGGATGTGAACCATACGAATTCCAGCCTCGAGCAATGATTGACCCATCCACGACAGCTATACATCCATGTTGGTGATATTTCATATTTGAATTTTGTGCTTCTATTAAAGCTAATGAGGCGTACCTTTCATCACGTAATGTACATGTTATTGACATTGCTTGACTATCTAGCCCAAATGTGTTATATTCATACGACATTATGGTTTATATTTTCGGTAGATTTTATTTGTAGATATGTAACTTAACATTATGTGTTCAATTTTATATTGTATTGTATTGTGTTGTATTGTATTGTATTGTAAATACAAACAGACCTATAAAAGTATCTTAGTAATACAATTAAAATTGAAACATACAAATACTTTTATATAATATAACATAATAACCTAATAACATACGGACATACTAGCATAATAATATAATAATTATAGTTATGACACATACTACTGATATCGTACTAAAATTATTTGTTCCATTCGAGCATTCCACTCTTAGAGCATTTTACCGTCAACGTATCGATGAACACAATTACAATGTAGTCAACGATTTTTACGCCGATTCTGGGTTTGACCTAGGGCTTCCTACTGATTTATCTATTAATAAGATATGTAGTAATAAGATACCACTAGGTATTCATTGTTCCATGTACTCGTATAGTTCTGTTGTGAGTGTCTATGATGATACCGACGCCTATATCTATGCTACGAGCAATGGTGATAGTAATGGTGATAGCAATGGTGATAGTAATGGTGATAGCAATGGTGATAGTAATGGTGATAGTAGGAATACGAATGCTACACCGCAAGCATATTATCTTTATCCTAGGTCCAGTATTATTAAAACACCCATTCGTTTGTCAAATTCAGTTGGTATTATTGATAGAGGATATCGCGGCGAAATCATTGCTGTCGTTGATAATGTGGACCATACATCCAACTCGTTTACTATTCGTGCCATGGAACGTTATTTCCAAATTTGTCACCCAACACTTACTCCCTTTAAAGTAGTCATGGTAGATTCCAAAGAAGAACTCGGGCAAACTGAAAGAGGTAATAGGGGGTTTGGTTCCACTGGTCGTTAGTATATATATATATATATATATATATATATCTCGTTTGTCTATACAACACATATCTCGTCCGCCTGTACAACATATTACTTACCTATTATAAAAAGCACCTTTTTGTTTGATGTGTTTAGCAATAAATCGTATGAATCTAACAATAAATCGTATGAATCTAACAATAAATCGTATAAATCTAGCAATAAATCGTATGAATCTAACAATAAATCGTATGAATCTAACAATAAATCGTATATTTAGCAATAAATAGTATGAATGTAGCAATAATAACAAATAGTTATCAGAATATACAAAAAATTCCTTTAGCAATTTTATGTAGTCGATCCTATTTATCCATTCTTATTTCTCTATTGTCGGAAGTTGTTTTTCCCTTTTTACGTTATTTTTTTCTTTCATTATATTATAATGGTAAAAACAAGTGAAATGCGCGCCAAACACGCTTCTAGACGTCGTTCATACGCTCGTCATTTAAAGGCTTCTCCTTGCCGCGGTAAAAAACGTGCTACCTGCCGTAGAAGTCCTGGATGCACATATGCCAACGGCATGAAGAAAAAGTTCTGTCGCAAATCTAACAATACAAAGAGATTGAAGCATCATTCTATGAATTAAATAGGTAAACTTAATATCACTTGTATTCCTTTGGATAGATCTGCCTACTATTACTTGCCTCTAAGTAGAAGTGACGTAAAGTAGTAAAGTAGTAAAGTAGTAAAGTAGTAAAATAGTAAAATAGTAAAATAGTAAAATAGTAAAATAGTAAAATAGTAAAATAGTAAAATAGTATAGTATTATAATATTATAGTATGTTACATAAAAATATGAGTGAATATGATATTGAAACTGGTAATAATAATTATTCTATTTCGTTGACTACATTGAATAATAATCATCCTTCTTCTACAACTATAACAAATGATTCTGATTCTGCCACTGACATGAGCACTGAATCTATATCGTATTCCAAAACAACACACACGAGTGTTCATATCAAAGACAACGCCGAACATAATAATACATATCGCGTAAATTCCAAGTTACGCGGGACCCGTGTACGTTTAAACGATTATGATGATGGACTTGGTAATGGCGTTGGTACTGGTACTACTGGTAGTGGTAGTGGTAGTGGTAGTGGTAGTGGTAGTGGTATTGGTAATAACCGACCAGATGACACTGAATATAACAATATTGAAATTGAACGCATCAGTGAGGCAGGCAGCATTCATTTAAACGAATACGATATAAATTTAACTGGAAATTACAGTTCGGCAATTAATGAAAATAAACTCAAATTAAAGTATTTGTTTCCTACGTTGGATTACAACAAAATAAAAATGGGTCAAATTATGAACATTATTGATGACCAGTTTGAAAAGGATATTGTCACCATATTGTCTAATCATCTTGACATTATTGCTTCCTATCTCAGTTGCCAAAAAATTCTGTATATGGAAGCAAGCCATTATACATCTACGTGGCTAAACTTATTAATGATACCTACTATTATCATCACCTCTACATGCTCTGTTTTGAGCGGCACTGACATGTATAATTATTCGGTATTGATATCTGGGCTAACTGCGTTTAGTTCGTTGCTGTTATCCATTATCAATTATTTGAAACTGGATGCCGCGACTGAAGCACATAAAATATCGTCGCATCAATATGATAAATTACAAAGCCAAACCGAGTTTTTATCGGGCAACACACTACTATTCAGCACGTCCTCTTTTAACACCCATACAATTGCGAATCGAAAAAAACAGAATATAGCGAAAAACTTGTCTATTATCAGAGAAAAACAGAGGAACCTATTTCAGGAAGTAGAGGTAGAATTTAAAACTAACACGAGCAACGACAACTTAAATATCTTGGTTGCTAAAAGACTGAATGAAATTCAACAAACGGTTGTAAAACTAGACAAGGCAAAACATGTCATTCAGGTTGAGTTACCACCCAGGCAAATAATTGAAGAAGAAATCAAAGGAGAATTTATACATGAACTACAGGCCAAAAAAAATGAAATTACAGGACGGTTGCGTATTGAATTCAAAAATATGAATTCTGAATATGACTACTGTTTTGCTGACGAGGAAATGAATAATCATAATGAAATTATCGTGAAAATACGTGGCGAAATGGAAAATATAAAAAACAAAATCAAAGATATTAAAGAGACGAACCAATTTGTTATCCCGCGTGAAATTCGATATAGGTTTCCTATTGTCTATAATACCAATGTATTTACCTGGATAAAAACCATTGAAGAATATAAAATGTATTTAGCCAACCAATTATTAGATATTAAAAACAATTTGAATTATTTGAACCGTTGTATTAATTTTTCGATTGAAAAATATCAGCAAATTCAAGCAAACAAGAGTGCATCGGCTGGAAACGAGGCAAACTCTTATATTAACATTGAAAATATAAATAATGTATTACAAAAATTGCGAAAAAAACGGCGATATTTTAAAGGTATTAAACGAACCGTCAATTCTAAACTTATTAATTTGGGAACGGCCTTTAAAGATGTTGATAATATGTTTAAACAAGAAATATTAAATGCCGAGAACAAAATCAAGTTTCGTTTTCGAATATTTTGTATTAGTTTTCTAACGAATTTTTTATATTTGGTTTTTAATGGATTGTGTTGCCTTTTTAATGTGGACGTTGACGCATTTCAGTATATTATATATCTTAAACGGTGTAAACAAAAATATATTAAGGATGGTATCGATACAGACAGTGTATTGTATGAAATTTTGAAAAGTCGTGACGGCGCGGATAATGATATTATTTGTGGCAGTAATAACAACAACGCAAGTAATGGTAATAGTAATAACAACAAAAATAGTAATAACAATAAAAATAGCAATAGTAATAATACAATTCATGCTGAAATTTCACTTATGAAAGGGGTTTTTGGATTGTGTGGAACATCTGGACTATGTGGTTCAACGGATGTATTCGATATAGATATAGATAACAATAACAATAACGAATATTTATCCAAACCTAATTACGACTCCGATGACTCTGATGCCAAATTAAGTGATTGGGATTGCTGAATAATGAATAATGAATAATGAATAATGAATAATGAATAATGAATAATGAATAATGAATAATGAATAATGAATAATGAATAATGAATAATGAATAATGAATAATGAATAATGAATAATGAATAATAATAATAATAAATTGTAACCCATTTACTATTATTTTCTCGGTTGCCGGAATCGAACCAGCGACATTTCGATAACAACACGTGTGTGTTAATCTACACAAACTACTACAGTCAAATGCTCTGCCCCTGAGCTAAACCGAGATAAAAATTACATACGAACAGGAGTTATATTCATAAGTATTGGGTAGAATACCTAATATTAATACCAATACTAATACTAATCCTATTATATATATACACCGCGACTTATTTAAGTATTTGTTTTAACTATTATATTTGTGAGTAAAAACAATATAAAATTGAATAGTAACTATATGAAATGGTTTGATGAAAAAATAGTTAGGCATTATCGAACATTATTTATTCAAATAATACACATGTTGACCGGAGATTTAATCATGTTTATATGTGGTGTAACAATAACAACCTTTCTATTATATATATTTTGTGATTGTTGTCTTGTATTTCTTGGACTGAAAAAAATGGATAACGATAATGATAATGAGTTTGAACCGGATACTGAGACGGATACGGAGGCGGGAGGAACTAATACTACGACTGAAACTGATACATATAATCCTATTTGTAAGTATAAAACACAAAATTTAAACAAAATTTAAACAAAATTTAAACAAAATTTAATTATTTATTATATCTCTTTCTCTCTCTCGTACAATAAAAAAGAAGGTAGTATGTTTTTTATTTTTATTTTTATTTTTATTTATTTATTTATTTTTATTTATTTTTTTTTTTTTATTTCTATTTACTCTTTGGTTTGGTTGTTGGTTGTTGGTTGTTTTACGTTTACGTTGGGTAATGGGTGGGTCATGTAAGTGTAGTTTCGATTGATTACCTTGATTTTATATAGAGACATCATTCATTACTTGGTTACCGATTTCTATCTTGTCGTTCTGGACGGTTTCGGTATATTGTTCAATGTTTATCGTCCTGTTCTTTTTATTAAAATTCGTCATTATAAAGCGAAATACATGAACTTCCTTGCGCTGTCCTAATCGATGACATCTGGCAATCGCTTGCTCCTCGATTTTTGGGTTCCAATCAGGTGTGACAAAATAGACTTCGTTATACTGTTGGAGATTTAATCCCTCATTTCCTGTTTTTATTTGAAGGATAAGTACGTCGATATGGTTCGTTAATATTTCTTGACGCTTTCGCTTGCTTTTTACACGTCCGTCTATATATTCAACTATTAAACCATTTGATACTAATACCTTTTTTATATAGTCGATTTCATCCTTGAAATTTGTAAAGATGATTTTACGATTTCCATTGTTTTTTCTAGATATAATGGCATTCACTACACCATCCATCTTGCTCGATTTTTCTAAACCATCGAAATTTTCGTCTGTTATATAGCCCAACCTTTTCAACTTGTGAAGGTATTTTGTTGCCATTTTGGGATACACGCATAACATTCGCGCACAAAGCATGGTAGATAAACGTAACGTATGTTCCATCGGTTTTTGCTTCATTAAACTAAAGCTTAACATGTCGTGAATATCTTCTGCCAATTGCTGCTCCTTGGAATTGGTCCATTCTGTATCTATGCGTGTTATGTTGATATTTGGCAATTGAATACCGACTCCGGCTTTTGTGCGTCTCAGCACTCGCGTTCTTAGCAGGTTCTTTAATTTGTCCACGTCTGTATATACCTTACTCGGTATTTTTAGTATGTCAAATAGGGAAAACAAATCGTTGATTTGATTCTGGATTGGAGTGCCTGTAATTAACCACATTGTTTTTGTTTGGAGACTGTTTGTTATCACTTTGGCTATCTTTGTGCGACGGTTTTTTAAATGATGTGCCTCGTCACATATAATTCTGTTCCAACGAACTTGCTGAAGTTTTTTTTCGTTGTTCGCGTCTGCCAACACGGTTCCATATGTTGTAAGTACAATGGGAATGTGTTGAAGCTGACCTGAGCTTATGGTTTTTTTAACAGGACCATGATAGATGAGAGGAGTATGACCTGTTGTAAGTTCAAACTGTTCTTTCCATTGTTCTACCAAAACGTTGGGTAGAATAATAAGTGTCGGCATTTTAAAGTTACATACAATCGTGGCAATCATCATGATTGTTTTACCAAGTCCCATCTCATCGGCAATGATACCTCCGCCTACAATCAGGTTATCATCGATGTGTGATTGTTGTTCCATCGATATACACCAATCGACGCCATCTTTTTGATAGGACTTGGTATCTAACTTACTATGCTGAATAAATTCTTGAAAGTCCATTTTTGGAAATTTATGAAAGGTTGATACATCATATATTTATACAAATACTTCAATTTTTTATGACGGGATGCCTTTTGGCGATAGATTATTTTTGACTGTTTTTTTGTTATTTTTTTGTTATTTTTTGATTATTTTTTTGTTATTTTTTGATTATTTTTTTCCATCATTTGAAATATTAAAAATGTAATACTTATGAAAACAATTTAAAGACATATTCCCAAGGTATATTGTAATGAGAGCGTATCATTAGACGAGTTTGGTTTGAATAGCTTTTTGAATAGCTTGTTTGTGATATGATTACCTACCTACAGATTATGTTATGTTATGGCTATGCTATGCCGTAACATAGGTTTCATGTAGTTTATTTTGCTCCTTTAGCTCAGTGGTAGAGCGCTACCCTTGTAAGGTAGTGGTCGCGAGTTCAATTCTCGTAGGGAGCTTGGTTAGTTATATTGGTGAATAATATCATTGAATAATATTCAACGATATTATGCTATTGCTGTTGCTATTGCTTATTGGTTACCTTATACAAACTAACATTTAAAACACTACATTCTTACCTGTAAAATCTGTCTTGTTTCCGCAAGTTAATTGAGGAACTTGCTCGAAACGTCCCTTTTGTAACATCGACCGAAGTTCTTCAACAAACACACTCCATGGTATATTGCTTGTATTGCTTACATTGTATTTTGTTAGTACATCGATAAAGGTTCGTGTCATTGCCCCTGTATACTCATTACCTATATATGCGTCTATACTTACTTGGTCATCTCTACATCCCGACAAACATATTACTTCTCCCTTTGTTTCACGACTATTGGGATGGACGATTGGAACGATTGATGAGGTCTTGAAATACTGATATGGTAAATCTAATATTGTTCCACTATGACAATTATCAAACAATGCGAATAATTTTACGTTTGGCTTCAAGCATGCGTCTATTATTTGTTTTAATTCGTCGTCAAATATTGCGTAGTTATCTACGCTTACTAGTAATTCATCCTTTCCATCTATCTCATCGCCGTTTCTATCTACGGTGTTTGTTCCATGACCACTGTAGCTAAAAAACAAGCTATCTCCTTCTTTTGCTGTTTTTAATAATGTTGCGAATTCTTGTAGGATTGTATTCCTGGTGGCTTGCTCGTTTATAACCGTCGTTATATTTTTAGGATTGTAGTTGTATCTTGTTTCCAGCATTTTCTTCAAATTCATTACGTCGTTTACACAACCTTGTAATTCATGTTCGGTGTTGGTGTAATTTATTCCTATTAAACAGGCCTTTTTATTGGTGGTGTCTGCCGTGTCTGCCGACGGCTCGGAATTGGTTGAATTGGTTGAATTGGTTGAATTGGTTGAATTGGTTGAGGTTGTTGATGTATTATATTTATTTTGTATTATCTGTAAGTATTTATTATATTGTTCTTGTAATTGTTGTCTGTTTTTTAAATACCAAGTATCGACTTGATTTAAATAATACACCTTAATTCTATGTTGAATAAACATTTTATTTACTTGAGCTATTAATTGTCTCTTGTATGTATCTAATTTGTCGACCTGTGTTTTTAATTGCGCATTTAATATGCGTATTTCTTCGTTCATTTATATATTAAGCAAATATAAATAAAAATAAAAATTTAGGATGGATAAATATTTAGGAGGGATAAATATTTAGGAGGGATAAATATTTAGGATGGATAAATATTTAGGATGGATAAATATTTAGGATGGATAAATATTTAGGAGGGATAAATATTTAGGATGGATAAATATTTAGGATGGATAAATATTTAGGATGGATAAATATAAATATAAATTTTTAAGTTGATTTATGTTCATTTATTGGTTTGAATTGAATATTACAAAGCATAAATGCTCTTATAGTGTAGCGGTTATCACTCAGGACTTTGAATCCTGAAACCCGAGTTCGAATCTCGGTAGGAGCTTTTTTTGGAATGGGTTTGCCGTATAAAGTTACCCAATTGCTCCTATAGCTCAGTAGGTAGAGCATACGACTGTTAATCGTGAGGTCAGAGGTTCAATCCCTCTTGGGAGCGTTTTTGTGTGGGTGGGGTTCCGCCCCCATACGACGGTAAGTTTTGTGTTTGTGTTTGTGTTTGTGTTTATTGTTGATTATTGTGTTTGTGTTTATTTTTGTGTTTATTTTTGTGTTTATTGTTGATTATTGTGTTTGTGTTTATTTTTGTGTTTGTGTTTATGGTTGATTATTGTGTTTGTGTTTATTTTTGTGTTTGTGTTTATTTTTGTATTACTGTTTTGCCCAACTGGCTCAATTGGATAGAGCATCAGACTTCTAATCTGGGGGTTGCAGGTTCAAGTCCTGCGTTGGGTGATTTGTTGTGTTTGTTGTGTTTGTTGTGTTTGTTGTGTTTGTTGTGTTTGTTATATTTTCATGGGAGTGTAGCTCAGATGGTAGAGCGCTCGCTTAGCATGCGAGAGGTACTGGGATCGATGCCCAGCTCTTCCAATTATTCATTGTTTCATTTTGGTATTTATTTATTGTGTAATTATAATGCGTTACTTATGTCAGCATTATAATTAGTAAAAACATTTAAAGTTATTTGTTGACTTTACTATAGGATAGTATATAATGTCTATGGATTTTCACACTCAATCACCCTATGATATTATTCAACATAATAAGCATATGATTGATACGCAACTACATCCTATGCTTATTCCGTTTCGTCAAGAATTAGAACAACTACTTAATCACGATGGATGGAGATTTATTACTACCAATACCAATACATCGTCTATTATTATGAATAAACTGTTTTATGAACTTGATGAGATTTCTATTCAGTATAAAAATTCACAGTATCATTTTTCTCTACCTCTCCCTAACTCTGTGTATTCTTATTATAAAAAATTTACTCATACTAACATGGATACGAATACTGATAATGCTTTACACTTTTTAAAGACATATATTAATATCCTTCTTTCTTATTCTACTGAATAAAATAGATAAAGTTCTGTTATTTATTTTATTTATTCGATTTATTCTATCCAACGTTGCCCTTTACGATTTTGTGGTACGCTTAAAAAGCGTACCATTTTAAATCTTCAAGGATGTAAATCAATAAATTTTCCTTGTTTATTATTTATTAATCGTTCGTAAAAACTGTTCTCTTTCTAATCTTTTGGCTTCTCTTCTTTTTTTGAAGATTTTTTCATGGGCTTCAAGTTCTTTTTGTTGTTGGGCTTCAAGGGCTTCAAGGGCTTCAAGAGCTTGCTTTGCTTCAAGTTCTTTTTGTTGTTGGGCTTCAAGAGCTTGATTTGCTTCAAGTTCTTTTTGTTGTTGGGCTTCAAGGGCTTCAAGGGCTTCAAGGGCTTCAAGAGCTTGCTTTGCTTCAAGTTCTTTTTGTTGTTGGGCTTCAAGAGCTTGCTTTGCTTCAAGTTCTTTTTGTTGTTGGGCTTCAAGAGCTTGCTTTGCTTCAAGTTCTTTTTGTTGTTGGGCTTCAATAGCTTCAATAGCTTCAATAGCTTCAATAGCTTCAAGAGCTTCAAGAGCTTGCTTTGCTTCAAGTTCTTTTTGTTGTTGGGCTTCAAGAGCTTGCTTTGCTTCAATGGCTTCAAGTTCTTTTTGTTGCTCTTGTTGGACTGATTGTAACACTTGACTATTTTTTGCTAAATTATTATTCTGTATCATATTAAATGAATTGTAAGATTGTTTATTGAATCTATATCTTTTCATGTTCATTGTACTGATTGTATTATACATGTTATGTTATATAATACAATTTTATTTTTTATTTTGTTTATTTGTTTATTTGTTTATTTGTTTATTTGTTTATTTGTTTATTTGTTTATTTGTTTATTTGTTTATTTGTTTATTTGTTTATTTGTTTATTTGTTTATTTGTTTATTTGTTTATTTGTTTATTTGTTTATTTGTTTATTTGTTTATTTGTTTATTTGTTTATTTGTTTATTTGTTTATTTGTTTATTTGTTTATTTGTTTATTTGTTTTTTTGTTTATTTGTTTTTTTGTTTTTTTGTTTTTTTGTTTTTTTGTTTTTTTGTTTATTTTATTTAATGTGCTTACTCTGACCTATCAGTTTGCTTAAACAACGACGGGGGCAGGGGGGGCAGGGAAAAACGCCAAACGGGCGGCGGCAAGATCAGCTGTTTTGGTTACCAATGTTCCGGCAGTAGCGCCCGCCGCACTTACTAACGCGGCATTTCTATTATCCCTAGTGGTTACAAGGCCACTTCTGGCTGGGAGATCAGTGCGGGCAGTTTGTTTTGCGGCAAGCAAACCGTCGTTAGCAGTGGTTGCAGCAGCAGCAGCAGTGGAAGCAGTAGTAGCATTATCTTTATTTGTTATAGAAGTGTTATATGCTGGGTATTTTACCGCATAAAAATTGTCCAATAAAATCTCTAAATAGGTCGTCGAAGAACCAGCGAAGGTTACATTACTCATAGACGCATCATCAGAACTGTAATATGTCTTTTGTTGAATGGTAACCGAGGAAAGTTGAAGATTAGCACGGTCGGATGCTGTGACCGCATTTGCATAACTGGTATCAAAAATTGATATAGCCTGACCAATAGCATTTAGATTAAAGGAAGCGTTCACCTGTTCAGCAACACGTCTATTGGCAAGCGCTACAGCCTCATTTTTAAACCAATAAGAACCATTGGCAGAACCATCACGTATAATTATGGCATTAGAAATATCAGTGGTTAATTGGGCGAAAGATATATCGTGGTTAACAATAGCTAGAACTGCCGCAGCATAATATGTATCATTTGCGGGGTTGTTTGATAAATCTTTTGCGACGGTGTTAGCAGCAACTGCGGCATTGAATGCGGTAGCAGCGGTTTTGAAGGTAGTGGCAACTGTTGCGGCTGTCTGTTTCACAGTTACAGCATCTAATGCGTCGGGTGTGTCGACAATACCTATTACGAACATACCGGTTACGATCTCGATTTCTGCGTTGAACACAAAATCATGAGCATACGTTCTAGCATTATCCGCGAGGGTGTTGCCGGAAAGGTTGTTACCACATGAATCATTGGTAGCATCGGTTACCACTAATCTTTGCTCAAGTAGATTTCCGCAGACATCTTTGGCGAAACATACTAATTCTTGAACTCTGTTTGCCTTGATGTCACCTGACAAACGAACCGCCTTTAACACGTTGCTGGCTGCGGTGGCAGGACGAACTGAAAGGTTCAATGTAATCTCACCTGTGTATTGGGATTGGTTGCTTGTAGCAATACTTAATAACTGATTTGCTCCAGCGTTTAATACAACGTATCTATTGTTGAACAATGCACTATTCATATTGTATCTTGTGTAACCAGATGAAACATATCTCTCACCAGCATCAAATGTTCCGGTTAATACAATATTTGCGCTTCCATCAACGATAGTAGCGTTTCCAGACACTAAATCGTCAGAACCACTAATATCGGCATATACATCAGAAAATGATACATCAGGGAGGGCAGTAAAATTAAATTCAACCTTGTTAGCAGTTACATTAGTAATAGCAACCTTTGGGGCTGCCGCGCGTTTAATCGCTTTAAGATTGAAATTTAATGCGGTAGGACCAGATGTGGAACGACTGGCACCTCCGTTTAGCTCGGGGCGAGAAGCGCTTACTTTGACCGCCTTGCCGACAGCATTGAGTTCATTGTAGTTGTAAATCTTGGAGGCGGTCATCTTTTGGGTGGTTCCACAGATATCATAAGTTATGGTGGTGGATTGGGCACCAGATAAGTCAAATGTGAATGTAAGATTGTTGAAACATCCGTCAATGACAGCTTGGACAGTTTGGGATCCACTGACCCAGTCAATCTCGGACAAAGTAACAGCTGGACTAGCCATATTGCTGTCCATGATGTATGTTCGTGTAGCTACAGGGCTTGTATATGTTCTTGCGCCTACTAGACCAGAGATATCAATTACTGCTTCTAATTGAGCGTTAATCTTGAAGCTGGTGTTGGCCGTAATAGCAGCTTTATTGCCAGAAATCATTGAGTATTTATCTATATCGAATGAACGAGTCGCATTGGGAGCTAGGATGTTGGTTGTACCGCATATATCAATTACAAGTGTTTGTCGGGTACCAATTGGAGTATCAGTAGTCGTCTTAAAATCGATGAGTAATTTCAAGCTAGTGTATGTCGAATAGTCGAATGCGGCAACTGTGAAGTCGAAGAGAGCACCAGAAACATCTAATGAATCAAATGAATCGATGCTAACATTTCCGGGGTTATAGCTTGTCATAACGTTCACTAATGTTATTGTGTTTGAGCTGCCATACGCATTTTCTACAGACAATTGTATTTCATAAGTTTGACCATATGATAAACCGGTCAATACACCTGTGAAATTGGTAAGGCTATTGACACTATTTACTACGACAGCTGTTAGGGCTATAGAAGCCATGGTGGCAGATAGTGGTGATCCAGCCGTAGAATAAATAACTTGAGCCGTTAAACCAGAGTTAATATAGTTAGGGTCGAGAGATACGTTTATAGTGACTTGCTCTGCTCCAGCAACTCCTGTAGCGGCCAACAAACTTACAACGTCATACCATTCTAAATTGGACTTAATAGCATTTATACTGCCTTTATATACAGCTAATCTTACCTTGTTTTTAAAATCTTCATTAGAAAATAAAGCAAGCATCTCTGATTCAGATAAAACGGCATCGGCTGACCAGGTGCCATTCTGGTTGTCGACAAAATTGCTAATCGTTTTCACGATAGCAGGGTTAGTATTATAGATTTGATCAGAAAAGGAAGCAGTGATAAAACCTGGGTTTGAAACAGATGTTACTGTCACTGGAACAGTGATTCCAATGATGATAGATTTTTGGGCGCTTAAACTAATAGCGGTGACGGACATTATAATATGTAATAATATTATTTTTTTTACAAATATTATTGTTTTCTATTTATCCTAAAATATAATCATATACTCTCGTATTGTCATTTATTTAATTATATGAACCTTTGTATCCATGTTTATTTAAATCTTCTTACCATTTTATCAGTTTAATTATATTTTCAAGCCACGACTAATTAATTATATTAACGCAAAATAATTATATGTCAATTTTTATTTGCTAAATAAAATGAAAATAATTATTATGTTTTTGTTACAAACTTTTTTATAATAATATGCGACTTATACACATTATAATGCTTTGCTTGTTTGACGTGTTGTTATGCTTAAATGCTTAAATGCTTAAATGCTTAAATGCTTAAATGCTTAAATGCTTAAATGCTTAAATGGGTAAATATTTAATAGTATTATACTTAAATATTTAAATTCTTAAATGGGTAAATATTTAATGGTATTATGCTTAAATATTTAAATTCTTAGATGGATAAATGCTTACATGCTTATGCTCTGGCAGCAGCGGCAGCGGCACCAGCAGCGGCACCAGCGGCTCTACCCATGGCAGCAGCACGACCAGCAGCCTTGGCGGCAGAAGCAGCAGCACCGGCAGCCTTGGCGGCAGAAGCACCTCTGGCAGCACTTGCGGCTCTGGAAGCAGCCTTGGAGGCAGCCTTGGCGGCACCGGCAGCAGCCTTGGCAGCCCTGGCAGCACCCTTGGCAGCAGCCTTCTTCATTGATTTAGCTCTGGCAGCGGATTTACCGGCAGCACGGTTGGCGCTGGCGGAACGTCTTCTAGACGCAGATGCGGATCTTCTTCTCATTGACTTGGCCATTTATATATAATATTAACAAAAAAATAAATAAAATAAGCAGCTAAATATCTTTTTATTCTGGAAATGTCGAATAAATGATAAAATACCGGTCAGTCAATGCTTTCGGTCAATTACCAAATAATATCCATATTGGGCCAATACATTCCATCCCCCGGTTTTACTTGGTATAATTCTCTAAATAATGATAAACGCGCTAAAGGACAATTGCATCGATATTTTTCTAAAGGATGCGGATTTTGTTTCAATTGGGCGGGTATAGCTTTGTCAAATATCTTTTGTCTCGATTGAATTGCGCTATATATATAAAAAGATTCTAAAGATATGTTTTTTATCAACGGAATATCATCATGAACCAATTGGAAATAATACAAGTATTCTTCTGCTAAAGCCAATCCTGAAATATCGGCCAAATCTTCTCCTACACCTATATCGGCGTCGAATTTTATTCCGTCACGTTTCGCAGCGTCTTCGTATTGTTTTACTACATCTTTGATTTTGTTTTGAAAAATCTTTCTGTCCTGATCTGTCCACCAATTGTTTAAATTTCCATCGGCGTCAAACTTACTCCCCATATCGTCTAAACTATGACTTAACTCATGTCCCATGGTATATCCTATGTAGGCTAAATTGTATTCTATTCCTCGTTGGTCCAAATCGATGAATGGTTTCTGTAAATAGGCTAGAGGACAATAAATAGAATTACTTGTTGGTCTATAATATGCGTTCACCATGTACGCCTGTGTTCCGACTAATTTAAATTCATTCCAATCTATTTCTGGAATATCAATCACGTCTTTTCCTTCTAAGTTGATGAATTGAATTCTTTTCCACCCCGCAAGAAGGGCCATATTATACCAAGGGTCGTCATTGCTGTAATCTAATACTGGGTCTTGTCTTAGCGTCTTTGGCGTCCCTACCACGAGCTCCAACTTGTGTAGTTTGTTTAATGCCTCTTTTTTTGTCGAAGGAGATAACCATGTATTTTTTTCCAATCTTTTTATAAAAAGATATTTCAAATCCTCCACCATATTTTTCACGTAGGCCTCTAATAGCGGTTTGTTATTATGTGCCACATATTGCTCCGTTAAAAAAGTATTGTAACAAAAAGAGAGCGGAAAAATGGAATAAATTTCTTTGGGAAAACGCACGGGTTGTCCTGCTACGAACTTGGCGTAGAAATCATAATATACTCCTGTCCAATCCCAGTCGAAACGAAGAATTTGTTTAAAAAATATGAACAGCCAATAGGTTTTCCATGATTTGGTTGACCAGTTTTTTTTTAGTAACTCGACTGTACATTTTAAAGCGTTCAAACTTGATACAACTACTTTTGGGGGAGGAGTTTTATAGTGCGATTTGCCTACCCAATATTCTCCTGGATAGGGGGTCTTTTGACCCAGTTTTTCTGTAAAAAGTGTCCAATTAAATCCGTAGTCTTTTTCCAGTTCTTCTTTTGTTAGTAGATTGTAATAATTGGGGTCTTCCTTTTTTATTTTGTCGCATCCCATCGCGTCTAACAATTGAAGTTCTACGTCCCATACATCTTGCGCACTGAATTCCTTATAGTCATTCGGCAACAACGTTTTGAATGTTTTGTCTATGAACTCGAAATACTTTTCTCTGAACTCTTTTTTAAATTTTTTTTTCTTTTCGTCGTCTTTTGGATCGTCTATATAAATAAAATAATCATATATCCCCAATTGTGGCGGACTTAGATGGCTTATGTATTTTTTTACGTTTTTTTCGTCTGGCATCACGGACCATACAACAGGTGATTGCCATGAGAATATCTCGTCCTGATTGGTATATGCTAAGAGTCCATACATATCTTCGTCGTTGATGAATTGATTAACCTGTTTTAAAGTCTCTTGACAATGTTGTAAACCCTTCTTTTTACTTGCGTTTTGAATACAATTGGCGACTGCTTTGATAGATTTCGCTTTTTTTGATTGCGGATTATCATTTATATAGGTATTTGTATATTTCATTATTTCTCTATATACATCGTCCTGGACGATGCGGAAATCATCTACCTCTACATAATATTTGGGCAATTTTTTTAATTCTTGTGTTTGGTCTTCTATCCATTGATAATTCACATAACTATAATAATCTTCGTTGGGTTGGTTTTGCTGGTTGTTTTTTAGTTTTTTGAACTCGCTCTTTAATCTGGTTGAATATTCGCGTATGTTTGTTATTTCTTCTGGCATAGATTGTAGCTTTTCAATGTTTTCTTTTCTAAATAATCGGTTCAATATTGGATACTTATTCGTGGTGTTTAACATATCAGTTAGTTCCATTTTTGACTTTGTAATAATTCTTATTGTTGACGGGTCCGATTTTAAAGAGTACTTGTTTTTTAAAGTGCCTTTAGTTTTTTTCTCCTTTTTTGATATTGATTTTACCATTCCTATAATATAATATAATATATAAACATGGAATATTTATTTATATTGTGTTGTGTCTGCCGACGGCTTTGTCTTTGTCTGCCGTGTCTGCCGACGGCTTTGTCTTCCGTGTCTGCCGACGGCTTTGTCTTCCGTGTCTGCCGACGGCTTTGTCTGCCGACGGCTTTTTTTGTAGGCTGATGAAGTGTTTTTATTTTTTATTTTTTATTTTTTATTTTTTATTTTTTACTTTTTACCTGCTAAACAACCTACTCCATGTCGCTATCACTATCATAATCAGCCCAATTTATGGTCTTGTCTATTGGCTTTTTAAATACTTGTTCCGAATTAGACACAGACACTGTTACAGGGTCTATTGTTTCTACTAACTGTTTTTCGATTTGTGCGGGTGCTGGTGCTGTTGCTGGTGCTACCAATATAGCGGCCCATCCGCTTAACCCTTTATCAGCTTGTGTATAATTTGTTATTTCATATTCATCTTCATCATCTTCATCATGGTCCATCAGTATTTCAAATGGATTTGTTTTTTTAATTTTCTGTTTTGACTGTTTTGACTGTTTTGACTCTTTCTCTTTTTCACTTTGGCTTGTTGTGCTTGTTGTGCTTGTTGTGCTTGTTGTGCTTGTTGTGCTTGTTGTGCTATTACGTTTATTTATGTGTTTTTTTGTTTGTTTTTCTTTTTCTTCGAGAACCTTACAATACTTGACTGTATGTCCTATTTTGTGGCAGTATCTACACTCCGCATTATTAATTGACGGACAGACTACTACTCCACCTGTATCTAGACTACTTTTTACGAAATGGGAAGTATATTCTACTTCTGACTTACCTGCGCTGAAACATACCTTACAAAACTTGCCTCTTTTGCTCAAGGTTGATTGTCCTTGTCCTTGTCCTTGTGCTTGTGCTTGTTTGGTGGTGGTGTATGTCATTATTCTTGGATAGAATTGATGTATATTCGATTACTTTTTATATTTTGTAGAATCTTACTTCAATTTTTTATTTGTTTATCCTGTGTCTGCCGACGGCTTTGTCTGCCGACGGCTTTTTAATAAAAAAAGGTTGTTATTATTTACGGTGTGTCTGCCGACGGCTTTTACACCTTTTAACATTTCAAACGCCGATTTTATAATAAAATTGATTCAAAATACTAATAAACATAGTTATAATAAAACAATAATGGCTACATATAATCCTCCTCATTATAGAGATGAAAATACTTGGGAAATTATTCCAGATACAGAAGTTGAGCGACTACAAACAACGCTAAGTAATCATTTAAGAAGTATGAAAGTTAAAAAAGATAAAAAGGAAAGAATACAAATTGTAAAAGGGATACTTGAAAAACAAAATAATACTTGTGCGTTTGGAAAAGATGTTAGTGGTAAATGGTGCTGGAATGAATCAAAAGTAAATTTTACAAAAACTAAAAAAGAAAAAGGTGAGTATAGTGAATTGAAATATATAAAGTTACAATGGGGACATATTAAACCCCGTTGTAGAAATGAAAGTCAAAGTATAAATGATTTATGTTTGTTATGTGCTCGTTGTAATAATCAAATACAAACTTCTAGACATTTAATACAAATCGAAAAGGAACTTGAAAGCAAACTTTTACATATAAAACAATTTTTACAAGAAAGACAATCCGGCGTTTGAAATGTAAAAAGGTGTAATAAAAAAAGGAGTTGTTATTATTTACGGTGTGTCTGCCGACGGCTTTGTCTGCCGACGGCTTTTAATAAAAAAAGGAGTTGTTATTATTTACGGTGTGTCTGCCGACGGCTTTTTAATAAAAAAAGGAGTTGTTATTATTTAACTTGGTTACACTTATAAGTTGTATCTGCCCTCTTTCCTATTTTTACCCTATCTCTCCTATTCCTATATCTCTATCTAATATTTATTTGATTTAAGTTGCTTAGCTTGTTTTGCTTAGCTTGTTTTGCTTAGCTTGTTTTGCTTAGCTTGTTTTGCTTAGCTTGTTTTGCTTATCAAAACTAATTATCAACATCGCTTACGGTTACATTCTCTTCTTCATCGCCGCTATCATCATCATTTTCCGCGTCTTCTTCTTCTTCATCATCATATATCTCCTCTTCCATTTCTTCTGTTTGATATGCGATGATGCTCTTTGATAGTCCTAAGCCAAAGACTCTTAACATGCTCTTAAGAGTAGATACTGGATTATCAAACATGGTAATTGCGTCCAAGTGCTCTCTATAAGGAAATATCTCCATTTCCTCTTTGATTAAATCGACGCAATCCTCCAGCGTAATCATATTTGTATTTTCTGGCTTCGTTTCCTCGATATTGGTTCTACACATTGGGCAAGTATTGTTGTTCTTGAGAGACTTTACCAAACAAGACAAACAAAAGCTATGTCCACAATTTGTCTTGGCGAAGTTCTTTACGCTATCTAATTCTTCCATACAAATAGCACATTCATCTGCGTGCTGATGGTGATGGTGTAATGGTTGTTGCTGCTGGGTAGATGAACTCATTTCTATAATTTATTTGATAACTTTATTTGACTAATAGTTTTAAACTATTAAGTTGTTGAATTTGTATATTATTATTCTACAACGACTACTTCAATTTTTTTTGAGTTTTTTTGAGTTTTTTTTGAGTTTTTTTGAGTTTTTTTTGAGTTTTTTTGGATACTATTTGCGTAAAACGTAAAACGTAAAACGTAAAACGTAAAACGTAAAACGTATTCAATAATGGTTACTTACTTGTCACGATATATATCCATTATAGTAAATAGCAATGTATTCTCAATTATTGGAGTGGCTAGTTGGTTGGCTCCTAGGTGTATTTGTTTTTATCATTATATACTATATAATATGTTTGATTTGATAAAATATACCACAGCAATTGCTATTGGCAGTATTGTAGGATTTATTGGTGGATTTCAAGGGATTGCCGGAGGCTTTTATATTTCTATGTTGTTATTATTTACCGGTTTAGCAAAAACACAACGCATGGCTAGTGGAACCACCCTATTAGCCATTGTTTTTCCTCTCTCCATTGGAGCTGTATATGAATACTGGAAAACCGGGGATGTTGACACATATAATGGCCTTATAATTGCGTTTTTCTATACGATTTTTGCTTGGCTAGGCGCGAAGGTGAATGTAATGGTCGCCGAAGAATATACTGTATTAAGTTTAGCTACATTATTGTTTGTGACTTCTGGTTATTTCTTTCATCGGTTTTATAATATTATACATAAAAATAAGTAATTGTCTCTCGTGTCTGCCGACGGCTCGGTGGGTGGGGTGTATGCCGTGTCTGCCGACGGCTCGGTGGGTGGGGTGTATGCCGTGTCTGCCGACGGCTCGGGGGGT
>Ga0209702_10000950_pt1 | contig 58909 bp, 73 predicted proteins | sample FRY01_FD_187210 | JGI IMG/M metagenome (GOLD analysis project Ga0209702, IMG submission 187210) | Freshwater microbial communities from Lake Fryxell liftoff mats and glacier meltwater in Antarctica - FRY-01 (SPAdes) (version 2) | ecosystem: Environmental > Aquatic > Freshwater > Ice > Glacier...
CATTGGTGAGGGTGGTGGCACCGGGTTATGGGTGGAGCTCTCTGCCGGTGCGGTTACCCAGCTCACATCAATCACAACCGCCGTGACCGTTAGCACGGTTACCGGCACCATCACAACTGTTTCGAGCAACTTGGCTGCCGCAGCCGAAACCAAGTTCCAGGTCAACAACACGCTGGTCGAGGCCGGTGATGTGGTTAGCGTGAGTATCCAAAGCACGGCATCAGCCGGCACACCCATGGTCTTCGTCTCCGCCGTTGCGGCCGGCATCTTCGGGATCACAATCAGCAATTTGCACGCAGCAGACGCACTGAATAACACGCTGATTATCGGCTTTGCGATTGTTGGCAAAACCGGCAAGGCAGCATTCAAAGCACTAGAGGCACTATCGCCATCCGGTGCCAATGGTTTTGTTCGTGCCGAACGCGTGTAAGTATGCAACCACCCCGGGGCCGTGCATGTCGTGCTGCCCCACCCTTTAAATCAACAAACTTTCCAACGACGCCATCCACCCCCTACGGAGGAAACCTGATGGATTTTATCATGAACGGAAAAGCGACCGGTGACGTTGCTGGACGCTTAATGCAGAACAACTTCGACCCCGGTGTGTTGCGGCCATTCATTGGCAACGACGACCGGAGTTATATGACCGTGAACGTGGGTGGCACCCTGCGGAACATGGTGTGCAATGCCGACGCCACGCTGCGGAAGGAAGATTGGAAGACACTTGACCTGGCCGTTGTGAAGGCGGCACAACCACGCCTCAAGGCGTTTGCCGACCTACGGGCCGCCGGCCTAACCTATGCCATACCGAATGGCATGGCGAAGACGGTTTTGGAGACAGAGACCCAAAGTGACATCTCGGACGCAAGCGTCTCGATGGATGGCCTGGCCGAGGGTGCCAACGACCGCCCCGTGTTCGAATTGGGCAACCTGCCCTTGCCAATCATCCACAAGGATTTCAACTATTCGGCCCGCCAGATTCTGGCAAGCCGCAACGGCGGAAGCCCACTGGATACCACACACGCGGAGCTGGCCGGCCGCAAGGTCGCCGAAATGGTTGAGAAACTGACCATTGGCACCGCCGGGAGCTATAAGTTTGGCGGCGGGTACGTGTATGGGTACACCAATTTCCCAAGCCGTATCACCAAGTCCATCACCACGCCCACCACGATTAACCAAGCGGTGACGTTGGCCGAGGTGTTGGACATGAAAAAGCGAGCCCATGACGCCCACCACTACGGCCCTTACATGATGTACTGCTCGCCGGCGTGGGACCCGTTCATGGACGGCGATTATAGTGCCTCCGGTGCCTCTTCGCAGACCCTTCGGGAACGCCTGGCACGGATCAACGGCATTGACGGCGTTGAGACGCTGGATTACCTAACCGGGTATGATTTGCTGCTCATCCAGAAGACCACCGACGTTGCCCGTGCCGTTATTGGCATGGACATCAAGACGGTCCAATGGGAATCCAAGGGCGGTATGCAACTGAATTTCAAAGTGATGGCCATCCTAGTGCCCCAGCTGCGTGCCGACCATAATAGCAACACCGGCATCATTCACGGCTCGGTATAACGCCCGGCAACCGGTGCCACCGATAACCCCATGGGCCGGGCTTAACCGCCCGGCCTATTTTTGTTCAACCAAACCCCATGTAATGCGAGAAGTATCATGTACCGATTCAAACTAACAGCCGGCCGCCATATCGACGCCGACGGCACAGCTCACAACGGTGGCACCGTACTCCGTACCACTGAAGACCTAGCAGATAAGTGGGGTGCCAACAAATTCCAACCCTACACCGGCACCGACGGCGGCGTGTGGTGCCCGACACGGCCCGGCAATACGGACCCCAACGCGACAACCGACGAAGCCCCGGAAGCGGTCACATCGGCCCCACAGGCCGCGCAAACGGTACCTGCCACCGTTGCTGCTACGACAACCCCGGCAATTGTGCTAAAGGAGGGGGAAACGGATGAAGATGTAACCGCAAAATTCCCCCAGGCCGCCGAGTTGAGTGTGCGGGTGTTGTATGGTGGCACCGGGTACAACGTCTATGACCCCGGAGACATGAACAGCCCAATAAACGAGGCACCGCTGACCAGCCAGGCGAAGGTCAAGGCTTGGGTGGCCGTGTATGCCACCCAGTAAGGCACGGACCAAGTAGTGCATGGGTTCCCGATGGGGCCGGCTTTGTATGGTGCGGGCCGGCCTCATCGCCCCACTCCCGTTTCAAGGAATAGATCATGGCACGGACAACCCCAGCCCTCGTCCAGGAAATCGTAGAAGTACACGGGGCGGATCAGGCGGCGAAAGACACGAATATCACGCCGTTCATAACCATAGCAAACGCCGTGCTGACAAACGCTGTGGCACAATGCACCGGTCTTGGAAACGCTGGGACGGCCACACTCGAGCTCATTGAACGCAACCTGGCTGCACACTACTATGCCGCGAGCCCCCAGGGCCGAACGGCACGGGTCATCAAGACCGATGCGGTTGGTGATGGGGTATCCCGAACGTGGTCTGTACCGGCACCGGCCGCGGGCCACGGGTTTGTCTCCACCACCTACGGGCAGGCGGCTATGGATTTAGATCCCACCGGGTGCCTGGCCCGTATGGGCCGACGTCGTGCCGTGGTGGCATGGCTTGGCACGCCCAGCTCCACAAACACACACACCGCCGGGGCGCCATAATGAGCATTCAATCAGACCTACGAATTCAGCCATGCGTGTACTGGCCCCTTACGGGCCGTGATGTTACGGGCGTGGAAACGTATGGCACCCCGCAGGACATCTTGGTTCGGTGGGTTGATATGGCCATTGAATTTATGGACGCCAATGATATGAAAGCGGTAAGCAAGGCCCGGGTGTATACACCGCCCGGCCTATCGCTCGGCGGGTACATCATGCTTGGCACGGCCGCCGGTGCCGAGGCCCACCCCCGGGACAACACCGGGGCGAGTGTGATTCGGCAGGTCCAGGCCTTGCTCGATTACGATGGTGCGGGCACCCTACACAGGGCGGTACTATAATGGCCAAAATCATCCAACTTACCGGCATCAGCGATTTGACCAAGGCCGTGGCCGCCAAGGGCCGGCAATACGCCGGGGGCATGGAGCGTGGTCTCTTGAAGGTCGGGTTGTACCTGCAGGGTGAATCACAAAGCATTGTGCCGGTAGATCTCGGCAACTTACGGGCCTCTGCCTTTACCCGTCAGACGGGGCATGGGTTCCAGACTGAGGTGCGGGTTGGGTACACCGCCGAATATTCGATTTACGTTCACGAGATGATCGCCACCCGTAGCGGGCAGAGCAAGTTCCTAGAAGAGCCGGCACGGACCAAGGTGCCAGAGATGCGGGCCATTTTTCGGAAAGAGGTGGGCCATAAGTATGAATGAACCTACACTGATTTCCCCGGCCTGGTTGGTTGCACATGCACTAGTAGACCTTGATCTGGCCCACTGGCCAGATGCCGTGGCACCCCCACCGGGTGCATACCCTGTATGGGTTGGGGCGCTCCCATACTATGCTGGCGCCTCGGATAATGCGATGGCCGTATTTGACACGACCGGGCGGCTAGATGGCAGATACATGTCGACGGGCGAGGTGGTAAAGCACCCGGGGATCCAGCTGCGGGTGCGGCACCGTGCATACACCACCGGCCGGGCGGTTATAGCGGCCCTCTACGTTGCCCTGACGCAGAACATGCGGCGGCGGCAGGTTATGGTGGACGCCACCCCATACTTTATCCACAACGTTACACCCACCTCTGATATCATCACCTTGGGCCGGGCAGAGGATACACGATTGTTCGATTTCACGGCCAATTTTGTGGCCACTGTTAGTGCGGAACTCTAGGACTTGTTTTTGCCAGTTCCGGGTAGTAGAATCACGACGTGCCAACCATAGGAGGAAGCCACGATGACAGTTATGAAAGACGGGTATCAATGCCTGATCACGTTCGCCCTGGAAGCTGCTGTGAAGATGTGGGAAAAGACGGCTAAACCGCCCGGCATTTCCGGTGGTGGTGCCATAGACATAACCACCATGCATAACACGGCCGTCCGGACCAATTCGCCGAAATCGTTGTACACGGTATCGGAGTCCACGCTATCCGTGGCATGGGACCCGGCATTGTATTTGCAAATCATTGCAATGATTAACAAAAACCAACTCATCACGGTCACATTCCCGGACACATCCACGCTTGCGTTCTACGGGTGGATCGATGAGTTCAGCCCCGGTGACTTAGAAGAGGGGTCCCAGCCCATGGCTGACATCACCATCATTCCGACGAACCTGAATGCGTCGAACGTCGAAACAATCCCGGCCTACACCGCCCCGGCGTAGGCCAAACCCGGTGGCACCAAACCCGGTGGCACCACACTCACCAAACCAAACCAAACCCAACTACCCGCGAGCGAAAACACATGCCAGGCATTGACTTTGATCTAGATTTTGAAGAAGTAAACGTAACCATCCGCGACAACAAAGACGGCACGGAGCATAGGTATGTGCTCCGTGAGTTTGACGGTGCGGGCCGGGACATGTACCTCAACGCCATGGGGAAGAAGATGCGGCATGATGCCACCGGCAAACCGGCGGGCCTAAAGGATTACAATGAAATCCAAGCCCTGCTGATTTGCCGGTGCATGTTCCCTTTTGGCGAAAAGGCGGCCGTGGATATTGGTTGGGTGCAAACACTACCATCCCGGAAATTGCAACTCATCTTCAAAGAATGCCAGCGAATCTGTGGGTTGGATGACGAGGCAGAAGTAGCGGCAAAAAAAAACTAATCAATTCAGAGAACCAGGCATGGATGCGGCTGGCCTCCGAGTTGGGTATGGCACTAGACGAAACCAAACGCAAAACCACCTCCAAGCAGTTTGTGATGTGGTGCGTTTGGCTGGATGAAAAAGCCAACCGGTTTGACCCACTATTCCACTACATGGCCGCCATAGCGTGTGAGATCCGCCGTGGGCAGGTAAAGAGCCCAAGGTCAGTTCAGATCAAAGATTTTTTATTGAAATTCACAAAAGAACAACCACCGGTGGCACCAACCAACACGCTTATGGCGTGGGCGAAGTCAAAATGGTTTGGATTTCTAAGAATGCAAAATAAGGAATAAGCCATGATTGGTGGTGCCGCCGTATTAGAGCGCCTTGTTGTGAAGATCATGGGTGACGCCGCCGGGTTTGACCGCACCATGGTCGGCGTCACCAATACGGCGGAGCGTGCGTCCAGCCGCATGGCCGGCGCTGGCAAGGCCATGACCCTGGGCGTCACGGCACCACTGGTGGCCATGTCGGCCGGCCTGGTCAAAATGGCATCAGATGCAGAAGAAACGGCTTCGAAATTCGATATCGTCTTCAGCAAGGTAAACAACCAGGCCAATGCGGTGGCCAAGCAGCTGGACGACAATTATGGGTTATCCGGTGGGGAGGCTAAACGTATGCTATCCGACACCGGTGACCTCTTATCCGGCTTTGGGTTTGCCCAGGATGAGGCCTTGGCGTTATCGGAAGGAGTGCAAAAGTTGGCGGTTGACTTAGCCAGCTTTCAGAATCTCGAGGGCGGTGCAACCCGGGCCTCCGAGGCACTGACCAAGGGCCTCCTCGGTGAGCGTGAAATGATGAAAGCGCTCGGTATCGCCATCCTGGACGAAGACGTAAAGGCACGGGTTGCCCTCAACACCAAAAACGGCATGGTGCATGCGAGCATGCGGCAAGCCAAGGCCGTGGCGACACTACAACTCGCCACTGAGCAATCAAAAAACTCTATCGGCGACTATGCACGCACCCAGGACAGTTTCGCCAACCAACAACGGGAGCTCACGGCCGATATAACCGACACGGCCGTGGCGTTTGGCCAATTACTGCTCCCGTCGGCCAAACGCACCCTGGCCGTTTTGCGGTCCGGTGTGCTATGGGTGAAAGGGCTTTCAACCGCACACAAAGAGCTTATTCTCAATATAGCAAAGGTGGCCGCCGTAACCGGCCCCACCCTTTTGATATTCGGAAAGCTGGCCATGCACATGCCTCAGCTCATCCAGGGTTTGCGGGTGCTGGGCAGTACGGTGCACGTGGTTATGGGTGCCATACGGTTTGCCGGCCTCGCCGCACTACTTCCATTCATAAAGATCATCGCGATTGTCGCCGTTGTGGCGGCCGTCATCTATGGCCTGGCCTACCTCATAGTCGGCCCGGCCGGGTTGAATGCCGCGTGGACCCGGACGAAGGAAATAGCACAATGGGCGTTCGATGGTATTACCGGCTTTCTTTACAATTTTCAAGAGAATTTCGGAATAGCAATCGACTGGCTCCGTGGCAATTGGGCCACGTTGGTGACGGACATAGTGCGGCTATGGGTGCATAACTTCGGGCTCGTCATCCAAAATATCATCGTTGTGGTGCGAATAGCGTTCCGGCTTTGGGCCGCGTGGCAGGGTTGGTTTGGTGCCCGAATGTCTGAATTGATTACCTACGTTTTCTCTGTGGAATTTGTTACAAAGGTTGTTGATTTTGTGGTTAAGAGCACTATGCTCATCCAAAAGTGGGCGGGTGGCATAACTACGATATTCACAGGGCTTGCGGTGGCGGCCGGGCAGATCCTGCTCGAAATTCCAAAAGCGTTTTTCTCCATCCTTTACCAAATGGGCCAGCGGCTGGGTCCCATTTTGCTGAAGATCCTGACGGGCGAGCTACCAAACCCGGCCGAATTGCTGGCCGGCATGGCCATCGACATCGGTGTGGCGGTGGGCCAGGGTGCCATAAAAGCCAAGGGGGCCTTCGACAAATATGCGGGGCCGGTGCTTGATGAGATGAAGGCGTTTGGTGGGCAGATGGTAGATGACTTCCAGGAGGGTCAACAAAACAAAGACTTCTTTGCAACCGCCCGAAAAATCTTTGAAGAAGAATCCAGCGGGTTTGCGTTGCCGGGCCAGGGGTTTGAGTTTTCCGTGGCCGGGCCTAATTTCAATTTCGACAAACCGGCCAAGCAGCTCAAGGCGGTAGAAGACGCAACCAACATGGCAACGGCCGGCATAGATAATATGACTGCGGACGCCACGATGGCGATGGACAATGTGGATCTGGCAACGGAGCCGGTGAGGCAGATGGAAAAGGTAGAAGACAAGGCCGGTGCATTACGCAAAAACCTAGAGAAGCCCATGGAGCTGAGTGTGGGCGGTATCCAGGCGGTGGAGGCGTACACCGCTGACGCCATGCAGCGGCTCGCCGAGCACCGGGCCACATTATCACGGGGTTCGGCCCCCGGCGTAACACAGGGCGGCGGACTGGCGGCCCTGGGCGTGGGCGGCGTCACATCGACCGGCATTGGGACCACGGGTGTTGGCACCCACGAGGTTCGGGTGGAGACACTGCTTGCCGAAATCGCCACCAACACGCGTGGCACCGGCCAGACCGTCAACATCACACCAACCAACTTAAGGACCTAAGCATGTCAGCAGCACTATGGGGCCGCATTGGTTGGGAACTGGAGCGGGACAAGGAGGGTCACAGGGACTACACGATTCGATGGTTGGTCAAGGTCTCGAGCCCTGAAAATGACGGGCCGGAAACCGTGCTCGGTGCCGCCGGCCTTCCGGTCATCGGGGCCGCGTGGACGTATGGCAACGACAACGACCCCTGGGCGTTGTGCCTACCCACGTTCAAATGCTCACCCGTATTAGACAAGGAAAAAGGCGAGTTTTGGACGGTTGAGCAGAATTTTTCAACCCGGCCGCTTAACCGGTGCCAAGACGCATCCATCGACAACCCTCTCAACGAGCCGGCCACGGTGGGTGGCACCTTCGTGAAATTCACGAAAGAGGCCATGGAAGACAAAGACGGCAACCCACTCCACTCCTCGAGCCACGAGCCGTTCCGCGGCAAGTTGGTGGAGCGGGATGACAACCGCCCCACGGTGCTGATTGGGTTCAACATCCTCGTCCTGCCACTAACCACGGCCATCGCCGCCATCGACACGCTGAATGACGCCACCCTGTGGGGTATTGGGGCCGGTGGCATTAAAATGTCGAACATGCGGTGGGACCGCAAGCTGTATGGCACCTGCACGTTCTACTATACCATGAACTATGATTTCGAGATATCGTGGACAGGCTGGAAGCGTAGAATAATTGATGAAGGTACCAAGGTGCTGTGCCCCGGTGGCACCGCCACCAACCCCAAGCATTTCGCGGTAAACAAGGACCTCCTTGGCGGCCATGGTAAGGTGCTGCTGGATGGGGCCGGGTTGGCCCTGAGCGATTCCGCCACGCCGTACGTTCACGAGTTTCAATTATATGCTTCCACCAATTTCCTGCTGCTCGGGGTCCCCACTTCCCTTTAAGGCCAGACACGTGATAGAGCCAAACCAAACCGCCGCCGCACTCCTACGGGCCTCCGTGCGTACTGCCGCCCCCACATCGCAACAATCCCGCCTTACCGGGCAAATCACAATCCATCACGAGGCATGGGGTGAAGACCCGGTGACCGGCCAGGCCACATTCTCGCAGGTCCTCGCAACACTGGAAGAGCCGTGGACACGCAAGCTAACACTTGGCCCCGAGTGGGTGTGTGTGGCCGATCTTGGGTCTTGGTTGGCCAACGTGGGTTATATGCTTATCATGAACCGCACCGGCGGGAACGCCCTGGTGAAGCCCACGGAAGAAGAGGCCAATGCCCTCCAAAAGAAAATCGTGGGCATTGGGTACGGTGGCACCGCCCCCACGGCCCCGGAGAACCTGGTGCGGCCCGGCCGGTTTGGGGCCATTGAAGTTTTCAACGCGAAACGCGTATGGCTCCGAAGCCAGCACGAGGAAGCCCGTGCAACCCTATTCCTGTTCCCACGTTAGGCACCACGCATGGCGACCGAATTAATCGCATTGACAGAAGACGGCCTCCGCACTCTACGCCAAAGCATGGAGCAGGAGGTGCTACGCCGTGTCAATGCACCGGTGGGCGACGTGACCCACGTGACACAAGAAGAATTTGACCACTTTGTGGCAATTCCGATGGAGGGGGATGTAATCCCCCCGATGGACAATAGCACGAGCCCACCCACGCCTGGTGCCGCCCTGTGTTGTATATACAAAGTCTCGACATCAACGTGGTGTGTGGAAGGAGCCGCCACCACGCTTGAGCCAATGAAAAACCCGGACGACAGCCACCGGCGGGAGTGGGTCTACAACATCTACGAGGAGGCAGCCGAGCGGTTTTTCCACCGCATTCAGCGATCAAAGTTTGGGCCGTACCTCGTGGAACGCCCCACCCAATCGACAAGCACCACCACCACCACGGCAGACCCGTCCACCACCACGACACCCGGGCCTGGGGATGGAAACCCGTGTGGCGGGCGGTGCCGGTGGTTCTGGAATGACACGCTTAAGCGGTGGGATTTGGACGACAACGGCTGCGGCCAGGCCACCACCACGACGACGACGACCACAACCGGTGCCGGCACCACCACCACCGTATGCCCCTGCCCAACAACGACCTCCACCACGACAAGCACCACCACGACCACGGCCGACCCGGCCACCACCACGACCACCACCACGACCACGACAAGCACCACCACCACCACGGCCGCGCCTTGCCTGTGCATATACCCGTCATTCTGCGGAACCGTGGATGAAGAATGCACGTACACGCACTGCACAGGGTACGACCCCGGGGTGCCGCCAACGTGTGCCGGCACCACCACGACGACAACCGGTGCCGGCACTACCACGACCTGCGATTGTAGTACCACGACAACCAGTGCCGGCACCACCACAACCGGATGCCCCACCCAGGGATGCCAGTGGGCGTGGTACCCATCCCCAAACGGCAATTGGCGGTGGCATAACGTCCGGAACAACTGTGCCCCGTCGTGCCCGTGTGCCGGCCCTGGAAGCGGGCTTGGCGATGAGTGCGAAACGAAGTGGACGGCGTGTTCGCGAACAACGACGACGTCCGGCGGTGGCCATGCTGTGTGTTCCGGGGATTGCAACTACTACTGGGTCCCGGAAATCAATGATTGGGTCTATACCGGCTCCACATGCACCGACGGAGTGATTGGCGGGTGTTTTTGCGAAAAGCCATCAGAGCCGGGCGACGTATGTGCGGAGTACCGGTTTTTCTGCCGCACGGTGGCAACAACCACCACAACCAACCCAGGCGGTGGGTGTGCCGGTACGTGTTACGACACGGGCGCCTGTTGCACGCAGGATGGTGACTCTGGTGCCATAGCATGTTCTGATGATACTCCAAGGGGCGTGTGCGAGGCCGCACCTGGGTTCTTATCCTGGCACAATGCCACCTCGTGTGCCGCCGTGAATTGTTATATTGCAACCACCACCACCACGACCACGACCACCACCCCCGGGCCGTGTGCCGGTGAGTGTATTTGGCGATGGTCGGGCACCACCACGACCACGACCACGACAACCACCACGGCACCGCCCGACCTATGCACGCAATTTTGCCAATTCATCTGGGCCGGCGGCCCGGACTACGCTTGGACCAAGACGCACGACCCATGCCCAGCAGAGTGCCCGTGTGGCGATCCGTGGACACTTGGTAGCGTTGATGGCAGTGGAACTGTGGTGAATTGTGGCGAGGGTGCAACCGGCACCACCACAACCACCACCACGACCACGACCACGACAACCACCACGGCACCGCCCGCCACCGGTGCCTGTTGTGATTGGCCAGATGCTGGCTGTAACCCCGACATCACGGAGGTGGCATGTACCGGTGGCGGTGGCACCTGGTTCATCGGCAACTGCTCCCCGGATCCATGCGCCGACCCACCACCACCCGGGCCATTATCGATCACAACCACCACCACGACCACCACCACCACAACCACCCCGGAACCACTGCTTTATCACGGCCTGGACGTGCATACAATGACCGTCGGCGGGTGGGTGTTGGAGAGTGATGGGTGCCTCCCGGAGTGCCCATGCATTGAACCGCCGTACACTTCCGAGGGGGTTTGTGATGAGGTGGCGTCGACGCCGTGTGGGTACGCCAACACGACAACCACCACCACAACCACGACAACGGCCCCGACAACCACAACGGCCGTGGGAGCATGTTGTTATGGCCTTGGGTTTGGGCTTGGGTGCGTTGAGGTGGCGTCTACAGTGTGCGTTTCGGTGTACCGCGGCCAGTGGCAGGGCTCTGGTGTTGCCTGCTCCGGTGCATGCCCCGGCACCACGTCGACAACCACCACCACCACATCGACAACCACCACCACTTATATTCCGGGAGGCGGGTGTGAGGGGTCTCCATGCACCCTGGCCTGTATTGGTGGTGTTTTCCTGCCGTTCCCGGCCGACCAGTGTGGCTTCGGTTGCTCCTGCTTCGGCATGTACGGCCCATGCAACGAAGGCAATATTCAGCAGGGGTATTGCCGGCCCAATTAACCAAACCAAAAGCGATATGAATAAGAAACCCAAACTCACAATCGGCATGGCCCATTTCGATGACTTTCATGGTGCCTATTTCACAATCCAGGCGATCAAGACATACACCCCGGCCGAGACCATGGCCGAGGTGGAAATCATTGTAATCGACAACACACCACACACGGCACACGGGAAGATGCTGCGTGACCTGGTGGATGGGTGGTCCGGGCCGTATGCCATACGGTACATCCCATTCCCGGACACCCTTGGCACTTCGCAGACGCGGAACGCCGTGTTCGCACACGCCCGAGGCGAGTGGGTTATGTGCGTTGATTGTCACGTGCTGTTGGCACCCGGTGCCATACAGCGGTTCCTGGACTACGGTGCCACCGTGCCGGAATCTTCCGATTTGTTCCACGGCCCAATTGTCTATGACGATAACACTACATTTTCATCCCACTTTGACCCAACGTGGCGAGAGGAGATGTGGGGTATTTGGGCCAATGCCTGGGCGTACCGTGGCACCGTGTACAGCACCAAGCAAGGGCCGGATGGCCGTGTGTTGTTCTGCGACCTCATGACCGGTACGCCGCTCGCCGAAATAGAGGGCGACGAAATCCCGGCCGTGGCATGGCCCCAGCACGAATTGGCACTGAGCCGCATGGGCCACCGGATGCTCGGTGCCGGCCCCGACGAGCCCCCGTTTGAAATACCTGCTCAGGGACTTGGTTTGTTTGCGTGTCGGCGTGACGCGTGGTTAGGTTTCAATCCTCACTTTCGCGGGTTTGGTGGTGAGGAATGTTACATCCACGAGAAATTCCGACAGGCGGGCCACCGGGTGTGGTGCCTACCGTTCCTACGTTGGGGCCATCGGTTCGGACGCCCGGATGGCGTACGGTACCCCCTGAGCAGATTTTTGAAAGTTCGGAATTATGTGCTCGGGTTCCAGGAGCTTGGCTTGCCCCTGGACCCGGTACACCGGCACTTTGTCCAGAGCAAACTATTCAGCCAATTTGAGTGGGACCGACTGATAGCCAACCCGGAGGTTGCACCGAAGCTCCCGGCCACGCCGCAACCGGCCACACCCGGGGCGTCTGATGGCATGCTGACATTTCGGGACCACGGGTTGCCACAACCACCCCGGGAAATGTACGCCATCGATGACTTATTTGAATGGTTGGCCGGCCAACCACGCGACTTGGACCAACACATGCCCATCCTCCGGGCGTACGCCGGCCGGTGCCACCACGTGACGGAGTTTACGAAGCGGCGTGAATCCACCATGGCCCTCATCGCCGGCCGGCCACATACCGTAGTCACGTATTCCACGGAGCCGGATTTATTCCTGGCCAAGTTGCATGGTGCCATACCACGCAACTCGGATATGACTATGACGTGGACCAGCCACGTGCCCAACACACCGGATTTTGATGGAGATGTGCTGAACCTAAACGAAATCGAACCAACGGAAATGCTGTTTGTCGACACACACCACAACGGGCCACGGATTCGGGCCGAATTAGACCGCTTCGGGGCCATGGTGGCGAAGTACATTGTTCTCCACGACACGCACGCACACGGCGAACAGGGTGACGACGGCGGCCCCGGAATGTCTGGTGGTGTCACCGCATGGCTCACTGCGAACCCGTCCTGGTTTGTGGCATACCATACCGACGCCCAGTATGGCCTTACCATACTGAGCCAGGTGCCGGCGGACCGACCGCCGGCCCGGGTGCGGCCGTGGGCCACCGGGTATGGCACCGGCACCGAATTGAAGAAGCTGCTGGCCCGTGTTGGGATCCATGCAACCCCGAACTGCAAGTGCAACGCCCGTGCTGCGATGATGGACCGCCTCGGCCCCGGGTGGTGTGGCGACAACCGGGAGACAATTATCGGCTGGCTGAACGAAGAAATAGAAACAAGGACGGCCGCGTTGTACGACCAAGCCAAGGGACAGCCAATGGCAGCCAGGTTGGCCACATACACCAAGGCAAAGATAATGCAGGAGGGCCGCCGTGGTGTTTCCCTCCTTCTGGATCGGGCAATCAAACGTGGTGCCAAAACCACCATCGCGGCGGAAGGTGTTTGGTAACGGGGTGCCACCGGTGGGCCGATGTGGTGCATGATGGGGCGGAGACGCACGAGTACCACAAAGGGGCCTTGCCGTGCATGTTTTTCCAGATTGGCTGTAATCAAATGAACCTACTTTGCGTCTGCCCAACGTATGGCCGCCCGCCGCACCTGCTGCGGAACACCATCGCCTGTTTCCTCGCCCAATCACACAAAGACGCCACTCTGTTGATCTTTGACGATCTGGGCAATATCGCCCCGGCCTATGATGGCCGGGTGTGCATTATGTCGTCGCCGCAACGGTGCGGGCACTTGCCCCTTAAGTACCATGTAATGATTGACACATACACCCGGCTCGGCCATACGTGGGATGGGTTGGTGGTGTGGGACGATGATGACATATACCTACCGCACCATCTCCGGGCAATGGCCACCGGCCTGGCGGTGGCACCGTGGGCCAAACCCTCCCGGGTCCGGTCAACATACGGGCTCGCCGGTGGCCGTACCTTTGTAGAAGACGCCGCCGGCCGGTTCCATGGTGCCCTGGCCGTGCGTGGGGATTGCTTCATCGAAATGGGTGGGTGGCGGCAAACCAACCGGGCCACGTTTGATCAAGAATTTATCACGGACCTTGCGGCCAAATACGGCCACCCATACGACACGGCCCACGACACGGCCCCGTCGTACGTTTTCCGGTGGGAGGACACGGGCGCCCCCCATTGCAGCCGGATTATGAGCGACCCGGCGTGGTATGCCAAACACCCGGCCGCATACACGGCCCGCATAGAAAGCATCGAGCCGGGGTTTGACCCGGCATGCTTGGCGGTTTTTCGTCAGCTTGGCATTGCACCCGAGGCTGTGTAGTGCAACCCGGGCGGCCCGCTCTCTGGGCTCCTGCCGGGTTTGCTTGTCTATCGGATTATGTAATCCGGTTCGGTGGGCGGGCCGGCAAACCAACCGATCTCCGATAGGTAATCCATCGCCATTTCGCGGGCGTCCTGGTCGTCTAGGCGATAGTCTAAGTAGCTATGCACCGCCACGAACATCGGCTCGAATCCGCACTGCCAGCCCACCAGCACCGATGCATACTCGTAGGTCTCGCCGTCGTGGTTGTCCCCACGCTCGCGGATGATTGCGTTAGTATCCGCATTTAGGGTGCGGCCGGCACCGGCGTCGTCAACAACGTGGGAAACGTAGTCTTTAATGCTTTGGCGGGTCATCATCTTTGTGTTCCTTTTGGTTAGAAAATGGCCGGGTGCCATACGCACCCGGCCCGTTTGTTTGGGTGGCACCGCTGCCTTAAAAAGTCAAGCCCGTTTTTTCTGCGAACAATTTGGTGAACCAGATAGCAGCATCATAGGCATCTTCCCCGCTATACCCGTCTTCTAAAACGCTGTCAATCGTGTTCTGCGCGTAGGAGTCGTAAGCCCCTTTGAGGCCGCCATACGCGTGTGCTTGATCGATCGCACCCGCCACGTTCCCCTGTGCGTGTTCGCGTATGGTCTGTTCATGCAAACCCTCCTTAACGCGTTCAATGGATTCTTGCAATTCGTCCAAGCTCTTTCGGGTTTTGAATACAATTCCGCCACTGGTTTTCCGGCTTTGATACTTGTGTCCCCCGATGTCTCTGGTAATTTTCAGGGCGGCTTCAAAAGTGTCAGCAATGGCAAGATAGTTGCAAACATAGCGAGCATTTCCGCGTGTGTCGTTTGCTACTTGAGTAAGTTCGATCTGCATCTTTGCGTTCCTCGTGTGGGGTGTTGTTTGTGTTACATCCTAAGCTTAGTGTAATGCTTCGGCCAGAGCAATGGCTCCAGGCCACTTAAATGATAATTTTTCAAAGATATTATTCATCCGCGTATGCAACCGCCGGCCCCCTTTTCATTAAAAGTTAGAATGATAAGTGTTTTTGAAAACCAATCATATCTCTTGCGTCCTGCTTGCTCTCAGCTTTCCCAAACAAAAACAATTGCAACACTTCCCTTTCGTTATATCTCATCGGATACTTCTGCGAACCAAACTGATCACTTATTACCCAATTTCCATTGTCGTTTTCCATCCGTTTGTTAACGGATTCCTTAAATCTTGCTCTTAGGTCTGTTAGGCTCTGCTCGCCATTTAGGTTTCTTTTGATCGTTGCCATTGTCTTTGTCCTGTGTGGTGGTGTTGTTTGCGTTACCGGTTAAGTATACGGTAATGCTTCGGCAGAGGCAATGGCACTTGGCCACGAATTATGATAATTTTTAGACTTCGATGACATTCCCCACAACAAGCTCGGGAATATGCGTGACGTAGATAAATTGAAACCCCATTTCATCGGCCAATGCGGCCACCATGGCCCGCACCCGCGGCCGGTGCCCAACAGAAACAAATCGGAACGGCTCGTCCATCACCAACAACCGCCGCCGCTGGGGCCGGGTTAGGGCCAGGCACGCGAGCCGCAACCCGAACGCCGCAATATCCACAACACCACCGCCGGCCGCCGACATGGGGTCTACGGCCACCCCGTCACGCATGAATACAAGCGAGGCCTCTGTGCGGCCACGTTTCTGTTCGAATAGAATTTTGAATTCGTACGGCTCGTCAAAAACTGCGGTTAGGCACCGGTTCACAATTGCCGCGACCCGCGTGTGAACACGGGTTTGAACTTCGGCCGCAATCGCCTGGGCAATCTGCCTGGCTTCGGCTGCCACGGCCCGCTCCCGCACCGCATCTTCTAGTGCATCCCGTTCCACAGCCACCCGGGCGGCATGGGTTGCACCGGCCGCCCGGCAGGTGGCTGCGGCCTTAGTCCAGGTCTTCCAGGATTCCTGCGAAATCATTTTCAAATTCCTTTAGCTTTTTGGTGAATATTGCATCGAGTTTTTTTGCCCGGCTTTTGTAGGCCTCCAACTTGGCCTCGGCCTCTTCTATGGTATTGCACCCGTACGTTTCTTTGAGCCCTTCCATGGCGGCATCTATGCGGCCACGTGCCTGGTCTGCCTTGGCCTTGGCCGCTTCTAGTCTACGTTGAATTTCTTTGATTTGGTCAAGCATTAATCGACTCCAGTAATAACTTCCGCACGTGTGGGCACGTGCCCGGGTTCGCCGTGAGCCACGTATGCACGGCATCTTCGAACGACTCCCCACCACCACCAACCAGCTCGGCCAGGGCGGCCGCGAACCCGGCCGCAGGCATGGGTGCGTCGTGTGCATCTACTTCGGCCACCCACTGGTCTTCTTCTGTGTTGATGTGGTGGTCCTTGATAACCAGAACACCACCATCATTCATTAGGAGCCCAACACGTGGCCGATGTGTTCGTTCGTCCGTTTTGCGGGCCATGAAACCACCACCATTCCACAGCAGCTTGCCTTTGTTTGTGGCATTGAATGGGATGTGGTTGTCCCCGGTATGCCAAACATCGTATCCGCTGGCCGTGGCCATCAACCGCATGGCGTGCCCGGATTTATCGGCCCCGGTGTATGCGGTGGCACCGCCCCTGTGAACGTATTGGTGGATGACGGCGATATTGAACCCATGTTGCGAGGCCTCCGGGCAGGGCGTGGGCGTGGTCCCCCAGGGGAATGGCCAAAGAAACAACCCAGGAATCGCCATACCGGCCGGCGGTATTTCTGTAATAGTTTCGGCCGCACGGATGCACCCATACGCCGAGCGGTGGGCCTGGGCGGTGCTGTGGTTGGGTAGGTCGTGCTGCCCTGGGATTGCGTACATGTGCGGCATGTGTTTGATTGCAAATTCAATCAATTCGGGCGGTGAATTCCATTTATCAAAGATATCCCCAGCACAGATAATCGGGGTGGCACCGGCCACAACCCGGAGCTCCGTGAGATAGGCCAATTGCCGGCCATACCAATCCGGCTCGGCGGCACGTGCCGCCGGCGGCCGATGGGATAGGTGTATGTCAGAAACCAGCACCGCTAATAATTTCTTCCGGCTTGGCATCTCTTTCTTCATCTATGGGCTCCAGTGGCACTGTGTCTGTTGGTAGGTGTTGGAATAATTGGATGAGATCTTCCGTGCCCATGGCCGCCGCACCCGGCATAGCAAAGCACGCAACCGGGCCGTCTTCTTGGCCTTCTACCGCCGTCACCCTTATGCCATTTATCGAGTCCCACTCTCGCTTGATTCTATTCCACCGCCGGCTCTCCTCTGTCAGCCGGGTTTGGGCCGGTGCTATCCTACTATTCGCCTCGGCACGGGTGGCACCGGCCGCCGTGCGAGCCTTGAGTTCTTTGGTGATCTTGTTGTTGTATTCGACCCTCAGTTCTTGATCCGTTGTGCTGTCCCGTTTTTCTCGCCAATACTCGAAAGAGGTATTGTGCTTATCCCACCGCTGCTGGGCCGCACCGAATTCCGCCTTGGCCGCGTCAGAGTCCGCTTTAGCCAAGCGAACCCGGTCGCCCACGAACCGCAGCGAATACGGCCAATGGTACCCGGCCCGTGATAGTCCGAATTGGGTGCGGGCCTGCCGGCCCTCTGCGTAGTCCATATACATCACGGAGCTGCCCCGGGTGAACATCATGGCCTCCGGCCGTGTGGTATGGCCCCAACCAAAGCAGTGACCAATTTCGTGAGCGAATGCCATGACGGCCCAATCTCGCTTGAAATTCGCAGTTGTGCTGTACAAAATCTGTCCGGTGGACGGGTATGCCGCCATCGCCCATGGTGGGTTTCCGGCCGTGTATGGGTAGATTGTTATCCGTGTTGGGTACCCGGGTGGCACCGCCCCAAACTGCACGCCACACACGGCCTGCCATTGCTGGAGAGCCTCTATAATCATCTTCTGCGTCTCGGCCTGGGAGTACCCCCGGAGTGCCCCCGGGTACCAACTCACTGTCACCATACCAGCCTGCACCGTAACCGGTGGCACCGCCGGTACCTGGGCCGGTGCATGCGGTGCCGCCAGCATGTGGAGAGTTGGGTTGAAGGTTTTTCCCGCCGGTACCTGGGCCGGTGCATGCGGTGCCGCCAGCATGTGGAGAGTTGGGTTGAAGGTTTTTCCCGCCGGTACCTGGGCCGGTGCATGCGGTGCCACCATGGTGCCAAGTAATAAAATCCAGATCAGCTTTTTCAGCATTTTCGTCTCTTTCGTTTTGGTACACTGTCCCGCCGGGGGCCGAACGTGGCACATCGCACGCCCTCTATCCCCCACCATTCTGCCATTGATTCCAGCTCCTGCTCCGCCACAAGTTTTTCTATTTCAAATCGGCGAAGCTCTTCCTCCGTCCACGTGTGGGCCGGCTCGTGCGTTTGCCATGCGGCATCGTGGTCCAGTTGTTGGCACCCCATGAAGATACCGGCACCGTAACAATCGGTCCCAAACGCTTCAAGAAACTCCGCCTCGGATACTACAGAGGACGGCCGCATGTTGCACATAAATCACCAAAATCCGTTTCTAATTTTCTAGCCAGGGCATCGGCCACGGCGGCCGCCTTTACCATGGTTTCTTCTTGCATCTTTGCCGTATCTAGGTGGCGGGCAAATGCGGCCACCTCTGCCGCCGTCGTCAACACCGCCCCGGCCATCGTGTGCAATGCGGCAAGTGGGCCAGTGGCCGCCGCACGGTGGCGTTCTCGGGCCACGGTGGCCACCGTAGTCGCCAGGGCACCGGCAGCACGCGTGCCCCGCACAATTTCCCGGCCCGCCCGTGCAATGCTGTCCAGGCTCATTGTGCATTTATCAAACAACGCCGCCACCACTAGTTCCCGCCGTACGGTGGCAATGGTTTCGGCCAATTCGTCTATGATATCTTCTTGCTCCAACAGGCCCGCCCGTGCCTCTTCTAGGCCGGCAAACACCGTGGCCGCCGCCAACCCCGCGTCAATGCCCGCCTGGGCCGCCGCTAGTGCCGCCAGCCGCTTTTCACATACGCCCACGGTGGCTGTTGACGTCCGGTGTGCCTGGTTGAGGTGGGCGAGTGATTTGTCGATGATTTCTAGGTTGATTATTTGGTTGATTCGCCGGGAAACCTCGCCGGGTGGTAGGGAGAACCAAAAGGGTGCATCGTGCTGCCCCTGGAAGTTGTTCTCGTCGATGTTGAGGTGGAGGGCAACCGGATCCGGGACCCCAGTACCAAAGCTCGCAAACGTCTCCTTGGCCAACCGGTATTCGTTGGTCGCACCACGCCGCCGGGCCACCACCACACCGTCCACCGTAAGCCCCACCGTGGCTTCATCTGCCTCCCAATTGATGAATTCGGCACCACCCGGCCGGTTAGTCGCCACCCACCGGATGGCTCTGATTATCGAAGATTTGCCAATATCTGTCGGGCCGGTAATGGACGTCACTGGGTGCCCGGTATGCAACACCGTTCGCGTATGTGCTTGGAATCCGATTAGTTTAATTTGATCAATCACCCATCACTCCTAACTCCTATGTACAGTCGCCCGGTGGTACCAGCCGCAATAATGGCATTCGTATACCGCACAATTCTTCTCAAATGCGGCCTCGCGGCTCGGAAACTTTCGCTTCCGGCCGCACCCCCGCCACCACCGCCGGCTCGCTATCGCCTCCACCCTCTCCTGGGTTACCTTCCACCGGGTTGGTTGCTTTCTCTTTGGGCCAGGCTTGGCGTGATCCGGCGATTCCGCATAGTGTTGTTTGCGACGCTTTCTCTTGGATGATTCTGCCATCGACCACATTCCTTTGCCACCGTTGCCAATACCGCCCGGCTTACATTTTACGGGGTGCCACCGGCGGTGCCACCGGTAGTGCCCAACCCATCTCCCCGGCCCGGCATTGGTTGCCTCACAATTGGCACATGGCCCGGGGCATCAATGCCAATCCGCACCACACCACCCGCGATGCACACCACCGTGATTGTGATGTTGTCGCCAATTTTGATCTTTTCTTGAATTTTTCTGCTAAGAACTAACATCTTCGTCATCCTGTGAAGTAGTTACTGCCCGGGTTGCACTACCCGGTCGTCCTGGGCCGAATGCCGATAGGCACCGTGCCACCACCAACCGCACGGCCACCACGGCCTCGGGTGTTTCTTTTGGGTCATCAAACTGCCGGCACAGCATACCGTACATGGTACGGGCTGCACCCTCGTTTCGCTCAAACTCGTATACACGCTGTTCGTCGTCATTTTGTCGACGAACGATAACCATGAAATGCGGGTAGGTTACCTCTGGCTCATTCTTCGGCATTACTTATCCCCTCAATATGCTCCCGCCGTACGTTGGCGAAAAACCAGCTAAGGTGGCACCCGATCACCCGGCCAACCCGTGTATCTTGATACACTAGAATCGGATCCGGCACAAGCTTGAGCCCGCAATGCTTTTTCAAAAGCACGGCGAACTCGTATGGCACCCACAAAACGGCCTCCCGGCGGTCCCGCTTATGCACTACTGCCCATGTAGTCGTCCACGCCTGTTTGTGGGCCACCTCGGCCTGGGCGAAGAACGCGGCCAATTCCGGGTCCCGGGCACCCGGTGGCGAGTCGAAGAGCCCGCCAATGTGTGCCTCCGTGTACCCCCGCTTGAGTTCAAAGGTTATGCAGTCAATCAACGGCTGGCCTTCCGGGATGGTCGCGGCTATGTCGCCAAACTGGCCGGCCGTGTCACGCCCCGCCCGGTGCCGCATGTTGGCACGGCCACCCGACCCGGAAGACCGCCAGAACGCGTCCTCACGGCCACACCACCACAGGCCAAGTTGCACGGCGAACTCCCGCTCAAAGGAGCTCCCCTTACTGCTCGCCGTGGCCGGCCGTAGTACCTGCATCAATTCTGAGTTTGACCACCCGGTGCGAGCCCTCAGCTCGGCCAGGGCCGCCCGCACTTCAGATGCCGAAACCATTCTCTTTGCCACGTGGTGTTCTCCTTAGTGATTTTAGTCCAAGCTTCTCAACCACGGCGTCCCATGCCTCCGCCGGCGGCCCACCGGGTGTGGGCCGGTGCCGTGGGGTGCCATACAATGGGAGCCGAACAAGTTCTAGATTTTCTTGCCATACACCACCGCCGGCTGATATGGTTTTGAACGCTTTTGATTCCGGCTTCAGTTCGCCCCGCAGGAATTTGGCGGCTGTCTTCTCGCCAATGCCCGGGAGGCCCAGGATGTTATCCGACGAGCACCCGGCCAGGGCCTTGACATCGGGCCACATGGCCGGCCGTATGCCGAACTCGGCGTAGAATGCGTCGTATGTATACGCACGCCCACGGGCCGGGTTCCACATCCACACGCGTTGGTCCACCAACAGCTGATACAGGTCTTTGTCCGACGAAACGATGATGGCCGCGTGGCGTGGTGGCAAACGTTTGCATAGGCTTGCAATGATATCATCAGCCTCATACCCGGCCGCGTGCAACACGTTTGGAAATCCGGCCTCCGGCAACCACCGGTCCCGTAAATCGTCCACTTGTTTCCGAAAATCCTCAAAATCGGCATCACGCACCCGGCCGGCCTTGTACTCCGGGTGCATGGTGTACCGCAACCCTGGGCCTTTGTCAAATGCGAAGACAACATTGTGGGTCCCGTGCAGTTCGCACATGCCCATCACGTCCCGCAGCACGCCGTACAACACCCCCGTCGCAGTTTCGCCGTGGGATAGGCGGCCCATCCCGGAAAACCATGCGCGGTAGCACATGAAATTTGTGTCGATCAGAAGCCAGGTTGTTTTCGCTCGCATCACCCAACACCAAACCCGCCGGTATCCAGCGGGTCCCTTTGTCGTTTACGGTATGCAACCACGTCGGCCACGGGCCGGCATAGGCAGGCTGCAATGTAGTCCAATGTCGGCTCCGGAACACCGGCAAAATGTTTTGCGTTTTCGTTGCGATGGGCCGCTTGCTTGAAAAACCACTGCTCGGCCCATGTCCACGGCAAACCCGCCCGGCTGGTTCGCGTTGGCCCCGGCACATACTGTGGCCGCCCACCTGCAATGCCCCAGACCATGCGTCGCACGGCTTCGCCGTTTCGGTGTCTATTGCCGGGCAGTGTGCCACCACGTTGCAGGTCGGCCGCCAGGCGGCCGCATTGACCAAGGAACTTTGGCTTGGTCTCAGAGGGCAACAACCGCTCTAAGATTGTGTCATAATGCCCGGGTTCCCATGCGTCACTCATACCGTTTCTCCCGTTTCACCGATACGGCCCCCTCAATGGCGTGCCACACCGTTGCCACAAGCGTACTTAGTTCGTTCTGGAGGGCATCTTCTTCCACGTGTGCCACCAACTTCTCCCGGCTGAGCTCCACCCCAAACTCAACGGCCCGGATGGTGCCGGCCTTGTTGCGTTGCCAGTGCTTCCATTCTACCAGCCAATCTATGCAACCACCAACGTCATCGAACCCGTGGTCATAGTAGATGGGCACCAACACAGACCGCTCCCGGCCGTTGAGCCTGTTTTTCTTTACGTTGGCCCGGATTAGGCCTCCGATTTTAACATCTTTTTCCTTGTAGGTGCGTTTGATTGCCGTGGACACGCTGGTCCATATTTCGATATCGGCGTAGAACTTTAGTGCATGGCCGCCGGCTCTGGTTTTCTTGGCATCAAACAACCCCGCGTCTATGTTGTCCCGGGTTTGGTTGATGATAATTAGGATGGAGCCGGTGGCGGCCAGGTGGCCCATGATGCGGCGTAGATTTCGGCTGTTGATTTTCGCTTTTCCGTCGCCGTAGTCCCCTTTCGGTTTCCGGCCCTTTACACGTGCCGTACGGCCCTCCGCAGCCTTCTCTATTTCGTATGCACTGGTTAGCCCATCCATGCTATCCTGCACGTAAAGGAACGGCCGATCGTCGGCACATGTTTCGTCAAGATCATCGTAGAATTCTTCAATGGTCTGGCTGTTGCGTAGTGCAACCCGGGCCGCCATCTGCTTTCCGAAGAATTGGGTGAAGTCCATCTTGGCACCATGCTCCGTGCCATTGTAGATCAGCTGGTACTTGTCGAACGCCTTATTCTGGCATGCCTCCGCGAAACACGTTAGGGCGAAGAACGTTTTTCCAGATTGGCTGTCCCCAACGATGAACACGTAAGAGCCCGGGAGCCACCCGCCCTGCCAATGCCCGGAACATGCGAGGTTGAGTAGTGTAGAACCCGAGCCAAGCATTTTGCCGGGAGGGTATTTGGCACGTGCCGTGGTGGCCATGAGTTGTTTCCTGATTTCTTCTATGTTGTGGTTATTCATAATAAAAGGCCGGGCGGTTAAGCCCGGCCCATGGTGGCGCCTCTACCCGCTATTCGTCGGAGTTTGAATAATCAGTTAAAACGTCGCATCTCCCCAATCCTCGTCTTCATCTGCAGGCTTGGGTTTGGCCTTGGGTGCCGGTTTGGCCTTGGGTGCCGGTTTGGCCTTGGGTGCCGGTTTGGCCTTGGGTGCCTCTTCCGGGTCGTCTTCCCAATCATCCCATTCGTCATCCGCCGGCTCCGGCTCCGGTTTGGCCTTGGCCTTGGGCTTGGGCTTGGGCTTGGGTGCCACCGCCGGTTCTTCTTCTTCGTCTCCCCATTCGTCGTCGTCTACCGCCGGCTTGGGTTTGGCCTTGGGTGCCGGTTTGGCCTTGGGCTTGGGTGCCACCGCCGGTTCTTCTTCTTCGTCTTCCCAATCGTCGTCGTCATCCGCCGGCTTGGGTTTGGCCTTGGGCTTGGCCTTGGGTGCCACCGCCGGTTCTTCTTCTTCGTCTTCCCAATCGTCGTCGTCATCCGCCGGCTTGGGTTTGGCCTTGGGCTTGGGCTTGGGTGCCACCGCCGGTTCTTCTTCTTCGTCTCCCCAATCCTCGTCGTCGTCGTCTACCGCCGGCTTGGGTTTGGCCTTGGGTGCCACCGCCGGTTCTTCTTCTTCGTCTTCCCAATCGTCGTCGTCATCCGCCGGCTTGGGTTTGGCCTTGGGTGCCGGTTTGGCCTTGGGTTTGGGCTTGGGTGCCACCGCCGGTTCTTCTTCTTCGTCTTCCCCTTCTTCACCAACATCGGCCACGTCTTCCAATTGGTGATAAATGGCGTGCAGCTCGTCGTACGTCCGCACAATTAGGCACTTATCAAGGCACGTGGCCGCGTTTAAGATGTCCTGGTCCAGTGGCTTTTTTCGGGTCTTAAAATCGATATCAGACACTTCATAAAACTTATTTCCTGAAAAGGCCTCTTCCGAAACTCCGATGCGTAGGGTTGCACCCTCCCTGGGGTCCGCGAAATACTCGTACCCGGCTGCGTCTGGGTCTGCCGAGTCCGCCTCGATCCTGCTATCCAACAATTTGCCGAAAAGGTGGAAGCTAATCTCCCACACCTGCACCCCCTTATCCGGATCGGCGTGGTCGAAGAGATTCCAAAGCTGCCGCTCCTTTGGTGCTAATGATTTGATCAAGTCATCATCGGCGTTGCTATCCCGGGCCAACTCGGCACGGTGTTCGCAGATTGGGCATTTCCGCTTCGCAGTTTTTTGTGGGCACACGTACCAATCCTCTCCGGCCCCAATGCCGCGATGAGCCCAAAAGGTCCGCTCATAGTGCAACTCCCCAGCATCCGCCCACGGGTTGCCGGCCCCCACCACGTACGGCACGATTTCAACCCGCCGTGTCTTTGTGTCTTTGAGCTGAAATTGGGAAACGTCCGGCGGTAGTCGGAGCATGGTGCTGCCGAATTCTGATTTCCGCTCGGTGGCACGCCGCCGGCCGGATACTTTCTCTTCTCGCTTTCGTCTGTCGTTCATTTATTTATTCCTCTGATTTCTTTGCGGTACGCCGCACGCCACGCCGGCGAGCGGCCGTTTTTTCTGCTTCGGTGGCCTTCCCAACCACTTCGGCACGTGGTGCCGAAAAGTAGTCGTTCTGCCAAAGTTTAACGCAATTCTCTAAAGCACGTTTTTTGTGCTCCAGGGCGGTGCATGCCGCCTCCAAAATCCGCACGGCGTGCCTGGCTTCCACCACGGCCCGGAGGGCCGCAATGTATTCTGGCTGCTGTGGGATGGTGTTTTCGATGCCGGCCTCTGTTGCCTTTGCCAGCCCATACGTTTCCGGGTCAGTGCGTATCTGCCCATCTAGGTCGGCACGCACCACCACCACTCCGTTCGTAGCGTCATCCGCGCCGCGGCGAGCCTCGGCCAGCCGTACCGAGTAGTCATGCATCAGTTCCGGCTGCCGCAACCACTCCCGGTCTAGTTCGTTTTCGTTGATCTTAAATGGGTTCATCTTTTACTTTCTAAAATTGGGCGGTGTGCCACCACGCTGGCTGGCCGTTCTACCCACCGCCCGTCAAATGAGGAACGTGTTGTATACAACAACCGCTCTTAGGAGCACTGCATTAGGTGGCCCACGTGCCAACACAGGTCACACCGCGGCCCCCGCTCTATTTACCTGTCGCCTCTTGGTACACCTGGAAGCATGCATAAGTTAGGCCGGCCTTCTTTGAGTCGTAAAAATTATCTCGAAACGCGTCAATAACCATGGCCGCACGGCCATCCGCCTTTTTCACTAGAACGGAATTCGCATACCCCAGCACCATGTACCGTAGGGACTCCGGGTCGTCCTCTAGGTTGGCCAATATACCGCCCACCGTGGCCCAGGTAATGCGTGGGGCCATGAGGGCACGTGCCAACTCGAACGCTTGTTTTTTAATGTCAGCGGCCGCCACGGCGGCCAATTGGTCTGCCTCATCTGTCAGCGATGAAATCTGGTCCAAAATCACCATCGCTTTCCGCACGCCACCCTCAGACGCCTCCGCAATGGCATCCGCCACGTCCTGGCTCATGCACCAACCCTCCTCGGCCGCAATGGCCACCACATGCCTGGCGATGGTGGTGTTGGGTACCTGGGCCAATTTGATCTCCGTGGCCCGGCTCCGAACCGTTTTTATCAGCTTTTGTGGGTCCGTGGTGGCAAGGAAGAAGTATACATGGGCCGGGGTGTCTTCTAGTATCTTCAAAAAGGCATTCTGGGCCTGCGTTGTTAGTTGGTGGCACTCGTCGATGACCCAGACCCGGCACGGCCCGGAGATGGGGGATAGGTGGCACCGCCGCTGGATGTCCCGCACCATGTCAATACCGTTGGCGGTGGCGGCATTCACTTCCGTGAAATCGGCATCACCGCACTTGAGCTTTTCTCGTAGGATACGGAGTAGGGTTGTTTTGCCGGTGCCACTACCGCCCGATATCAGGATGCAGTGTGGCACCTGCCTTCTCTTTCCAAACCCAACCAGGGTCGACACGGCGGCGTCCTGGCCGATGACTTCTTTGAATGTTTTTGGGCGTTTTCTTAGGTAGAGTACTTGCTTTTCCATTTTAGGTTCTTCCTTTTTCATTTTAGGTGGGGCCGGGTCGCGAATTCGGTTGGTTGCACAAGGCATGCACACACCGCCCCGGCTGTTTCTTTGGGTGCCGCCACATGCAACGCATGATGTTTTCATATCTTAAATTCCTTTTTGTCGAACCAAGAGCCGCCCACCGGGGCCAACTCCATTTCGATTTCCAGCGGTACTATAATCCACCGCCATTCTTTCAGCAGGCTCCGCACAATCTCCTGCACCATGCCCACCACTTCGTCCAGCTCGGCCGGTACAACGTCAAGCACCATAGAGTCGTGGATCTGCCCCACAATCAGGCTCTGCATCCGCCGCTGGCGAAGCTGCCGGCCTAGCCGTATTAGGCACCACAGAAGGCAATGAAACGCCGACCCCTGGATGGGGTAGTTTGTCACGTTATTCCGCCCATAGAGCCCGGTAATGTAGAAACCGGTATGGGTTGCAAACCCACCATTTTTAAGATAGTCGGCGTAAAACTGCTCACGCCATCTATCATAGACTTTGAACCGCTTTTTCCAGAATTTCTTTTCCACGGATTTAACATGGGCCTCGAAGGTGCCACCGGTGGCCGTGGTGCTATCCCGGCACTCGCCACGCTCCCGCACCCCATGCCGGGCCAGGTGCTCGTATAGGCACACACCATCGGCCGTTTTTAGGCCAAGCTTTTCGATATCGGCCCACAACGATTTCGCACAGGCGACGTACCAATCTCCGTAAAATTGGGCAAATACAAAAGAACCCTTGACGGCCTGCCGCACGTTTTTTGGTATGGCGGTTTCCGGGAGCATAAACAGCTCGGCCGCCGTGTCCCGGTGCATGTCTGTCGATTTGTCTTTCACGTATGAAATCAGCTGTGGGTCGAGGTTGTAGCACGCCGCCACACCCACCTCGATACCCTTGAAGTCAAGCTCAAGTAGTTGGCGGTTGCACCTGGGCACAAAAGCCCTCCGTATCCATTTCGCCATCTCTGGGTCTCGGATTGGTATGTTCTGGAAATTTGGTGCCTCAGACGAGCTGCGGTATGTCAGGGTCCGATGTAGGTTATAGAACACATGGAGGAGGCCGGAGGGTGCAACCTCCCGCCGCACGCCCAGGAGGTATGTGCTTTGAAGTTTCTTTAGGTTCTCTAGCTTGATATAATTACGGGCGAACGGGTGTTGGCATTGCTCCAGGGCCACGGCGTCCACCGCCAACTTGCCGCTGGCCGTGGTGCGTTCGTTGGCAAGCCCTATATGGCTGAAAAGCAACTTTCCCAGCTGCTCCCGGCTGCCAAGGTTGGCATTGGTGCCATACAGCTTTTTCCATTCGGCCCAATATGCATGGTCCCGAAACTGGCCCTCGAGGCGTTGTATGCGGGCACCCACATCGGCAATTGCACCGTCCAGATACTGCACGTCGATTTGAATTCCGTTTGCCTCTACGCCGGCCAGGGCCACTGCCCCATCGTGGATGAGGCGATATGCCTCCGGTGTGGATACTTTGGTGGACAATTAACTACCATTTCGCTTGGTGCTGTGCGGCCCGGTTGCGTGCTTTGCTATGCCGGCCTCTAGGGTGGTTAGGATGGTCTGGCCTCGGAGGGCGGCTGCGTTCCCCACGTGGGCCAGGATTCCACGCATGGCGGTATCCCTGGCCTTGTCGTACAAACCACTCGCATCGAAACCACGCGTGCCCTGGTGCCGGTTAAGCGTGGCGTGACACAGCAGCCCAACGTATGCCGGAAATGGTTGTCGAATGATGAGATCCAGATCCTCTCCAACACCCCGCAACCGGAACCCGTCCCGCCCGGCAAAATCCATGGCGTGGATTAGTATGCCACCCAAAGCATCAGACTCGTCTGCTCGGTTGTCGGCCATGTAAAATGCACCAACGGCCTCCGCAATGGCCATGGCGGGCGCCGTGCTGCCCAGGGGGAACCCGGTGTTTTTTGATACAAAGTTTCCCGAGTTAATCCGGCTCCATCTTGCAATTTCTTCCTGAATATCATCAAACCGGGTCTTACAACAACACCCACCGGGGTATGCATAGGTGCCACCGCAATAACTGCACGTCTCGCTCATTAGAAATTCTCCGGTAAAGGGTACCCAATCGCCAGCATTTGTTTTTCAGCTATTTTATACTCATGAAGGGCGTCAAGCCCGTTGTACAGCAGCAGATCCGCCATATCCACCCGGTGGATGTTATTGTATGGCGTATCCCCCTCGCTCCGGAGATATGGTTTGATGTGGTCCTCGTAATCCGGAGTCCCAAGTAGGGCGAATGATTGAAACCCAACCGATGTGATGCCGGGCCGGTTATCTATCACGTGTGCCGCCTGCATAGTGTCCCAATACCAGCCCCGCACGGGGTGGCCCAGGTGCCGCCGTGTCCACCGGTCTTCGAACATTAGGTTGGCGGCCACCTTGGGTGCCGATGTGCGTAGCAGGGCCGATGTCGCGGCGATGGCGGCCCCGTGCCACGGGTATGCTATTGTCCGCCGGCCCCGCCAACAAACGGCCGCCGATACGATGGCGGCATGTTCATTTTCAGCCTTCAGGCACGTGGTTTCGTAATCAAACGAGATCGGGCCACCCGCCTCGGCCATTTTAGTCAGAATACTGGCGGCCTCGTCTGTGTCAAAAACCCGCCGCACATCTTTAGAATAATCGGGTGCCCCATCCGGCCAGGGGCACCCCTGCAGTTCTAGTGCCGCCTCGATGCTCTCTTCGAAATACTGGTTCAAAACCCCATGAGATTCCTTTGCCACATACGCCGGCGAGTATGTCGGGCATATCCAGGCGTTTAAGGCCCGCGATGGTATGCAACACCCAACCCACCGCTCAACCCCCTCCGAGTTGGCACCCCATGCCCACCGGATAACGGTAGACGTTCCCATGTACCCAAACGTGATGATAGTACGTGGTTTCAGCTCTTTTATGAGCTTTTTTATATTTGGACTGCAATAATCTACCCGCTTGTCATCCGCCGGTGCCATACCCGGGTGGCAGATGAGGGCGTGTGTCGTCCAACAATCCTGCTCCAAATCTATGCCACACTTCCGGAACACGCGACGCACCATGGCACCAACCTCCCCAGACATGGGCCGCCCTGTTGCGTCGTCGGCGGCCGATGGTGCCTCGCCCACGATCAATATGCCTTCGTCCCCTCGGCCGTATACGGGCATTTTCGGCGTACTACACCGGCCGGCCAGGCCACAGGCACCGCACGCGGGCAGCCGACGTTCCGGCTGCCTACCCTGGGCCAATGCACTTCCTGAAAAGAATCCGTGCATAACTATCAAAATCCAATCAGTTGCTCGGCCACAGTTCTGGCGCTGCTGGCGTCCGTTGCCAGCCCGCACTCAACTTGGCCCTCTACCCGTATGATATACCCGTTAAATGGGAATCCATCCCATGCAACACCGTTAATGATTCCACCGATGGGGACCCCGGATACCATTGGTGCCACCGTGCCGGATGCCTCGAGGTGGTCGTGGATGCTCTGGTGGCACCCGGCCATGGCAAGGAATGCGTTTGTGAGCTGCCGGGCAGTAAACACAAACGCCACCCTCCGCCCACCAATGTACCCACCCACCAGCACGCTTGGTTGTTTTTCGCGGGTCCCTTCGGCCGCCGTTGTTATCACCACGGTAGAGCCGTGGTCTTGGGTTTGGCACCCATCCAGGGCCTCCCGGTATGCCGTACCCAGGCCGTCTAGGTCTAACTTCACAATTACTGGGGGTTCTGATTTCATTTGGCTTCCGATAGGCAAGTGACGTATTTGAATTTCCCGGATTCAACCATGAGCCGGGTTGCACTAATCTGAACTTCCTTATGCCGCTCAACCAACTGGGTAAGTAGCTTGGGTGCGATCATGAACCGCACCGCCGGCCCGCCGTATTTGATGTCGCGGCGTTCTAGGAACCGGCCGGAGGCACCGGTGCCGGTAACCTGTACCTTATTCGCTTTGAGTTGCACTTCGACCTGGTTGTTTTCTGTGTTTTCACCGGAAAAAATCTCCGCACGCGATACGGCGTCGGATATGCCGGGCGGCAACATGGCCCGGGCCGAGTGATGCACCACCAACAACGCGTCCAGGTCGGGGAACCGGTCCCGGTACCGGCGGCACGATAGCACGAGGCCAGTACCGTTTCGGAAGTGGAGCCATGTATTAGTCTCCGCCTGCTCCGCCATGTCAAGCCCCACCACGTGTTTGATGGAGCTACTTCGTATGAGCGTCTTCTCGGTCAAGCCGGTATCAATCCGAAACCTGGCCATCTGAAAATTGTCGCAGGCCTCAACATGCACCGGGGTCACATGCACGCACGTAAGGCAGAACGAATCGTCTTTCCCGGTGGCCGCACAATTCTGAACAATGGATAGGGCCTCCAGAAGATCGTCGGCAATGGCGGCCCACGTGTCCGGCACCTCCACGCTCTCGATGGGTAGTAGGATCTCGGTCTCCATGCGGATCTCACCACGGCGGCCGGCACCCTTCACAACCAACACCCCGTCGGCCATTTCCACGTCCACGGTTTCATCCGGCATCTTCCGGAGCAGGTCGAGTAGTGGTTGCGCCACCACGGCACCCTCGATTTCAAGTCCGTCCGGCGTGTTCATGGTGCATGCGATTTCGTCGTTAAACGTCATGACGGTGCCGTTGCCCCGGAACACGTAGCACGTGCTTTGCTCCACAATGTCCTTGGCCGCGAGGCCGGGGCTCACGGTCTCCAATGTGTTGATAAGGGAGCTGCGATTGATCTTCATCTATTTTCCTCTATTTTCCTCTATAGTCCAGTGCGTATGCCAACAACCCAAAACAGGTCGCCGTCTTCTAGGTATTCAAGGCACTTGGCCTCGTATATGGGGTCAAGTACCCGGCAGTCGATGTGGGCGTGGGTTGCCTCGTGGTATGGTTGCTTTTTCACGTGATCGATAAGGGTCAGCTGCTCCCACCAAAACGGCGGGGCGTGGCGTGCAATGCGTTTTCGTGGGTTGGCCCCAATTGACACGCCCACTACCGGTATCGGCAACCCACGCCGCCGCAGGCCGTGCAGGATCGCACATGCCGTCATCCCACTACCCACCACCACCACCACCCGGCGTGGTGTTGGGCGGAGTGCTGCGATGCTGGCCACCTGCGGGACCGTGCATTCCATGGCGTCCGTGGACTCCATGCCGAACGGGATGTACACCCACCCGGTTCCCGCCCGTGCCGCCACGTCGTCCGTGGCTCGTCTTATTATCACGTTGTTATAGCCGGCCTTGTGTTGCACGATTTCCCCACCGTGTGCACGCACGTCGGTCATCTCCGGGGTGTCCGCCCCCCGGGGCATGTGGAGCCGTGCCGGGATGCCCAGGGAATTGGCAATGCGGGCGACTATCTGGGCCTGTGGTGATTTACGGGCCGAGGCCGTGATCAGGCCGGTTGCACCCGTTGCAAGGTGCAGGCATGCACGCACCTTGCCCCCACGGATACCCGCGTATTCGAAGCTGTCGTCCCACTTGACGAACAATCGCCTGCCGGAACCGGGCAGGCGATGTCGAGTTGTTGGCGTTAATTCCATTCACTATTTCTTTGAATTTTGGTCATAAAAACCGCGTGCCGCGTGCCATGCGTTGCGAAGTGCAAAGAGGCTTTCACCGTCGTTTTCTTTACCATATGCCGCGTTGAGCTCTGCCACCATGGCGTCCGTGATGCCGGCATCAAGCCCGTGCTTGCCAATGATCACCCCGGCCATGTACGGCCGGGTTACGGCAACCCGCACACCCGGTGCCTTAGCTGTGTCGGGCGTGCCGGTGGTCTCCTGTTCTGGCTTGGCCACCTTTTCTTTCTTCGCTGGCTTGGCCGCCGGTGCCACCTTCTTTTTCACTGGCTTGGTGGCCGCCTTTTCTGGCACATCCACCCCGGCGATTTTGGTGCCGGCCTTCTTCTTGGTGGGCGGTGGTGTTTCCGGTGCCATGTCGTTATCGATCTTAAAGTTCACTTCATCGCTTTCGTCCAGGGCCATGGTGATTTCGGTGGCAAGGGCGTCCGCGTCTTCGTCTTCGATTTCTGGGTCGTCTTTCAAAAGCTCCGGCAACCCGGCCAACTTCTTGGCCAATTGGTCCGGCTTCATGCGGCCGGCCGTTTTGAACCCCAATGCTTCTAGTAGGGCGATGGTGGTTGATCTTTTGATTGTCAGTGTGGTTGTGGCCATGGTTGGCTCCTTCGTTTGGGTTTGGGTTTGGGTTTGGGTTTGGTGGCATACGGCCGGCCTGATGTGTTATCGTTTCTTCGGTTCTAAATTCACCGAAGTTTTTTGCATTTTCTAGAAGTTCTTAGAAAATGGCCGGGTGCCATATGCACCCGGCCGGGTTGGTTTGGTTTGCTCTACAGGGTATCTATGTCGCACAATTCGCCGTCGATCCAAATCTCGGCGTCCGTGATGCCGGCAATTTCAATGGTCTCTAGGATGCAGCTAATTTGATCGGCAATCCATTGCTTCGCCAGGCTCTTGTTCGCACAATGTTTGGTTCTTGTGTGCTTTTGGCCAATCTTGGTAGCTATGCAACCGGTTGCTGTTTCTTGTGTTTCAAGCTTAATAATCGTTGCCATTGTCTTTGTCCTGTGTGGTGGTGTTTGCGTTTGTGTTACCGGTTAAGTATACGGTAATGCTTCGGCAGAGGCAATGGCACCCGGCCACGAATTATGATTTATTTTCCAGATTTCATCGTCGAGTAGATCACTGGGTACCCAATGTCTAGGCACCCGGCACACCAACACACAGCTGATTCGGTGTAATGGGCCTCCCGGCGGGCCAGCCAATTCAACCGCATTATCCCCACTTCTTTTTCGTCTTCGGTTTGGTTGATGCCAAGCATGCCGGTAACGTGTGCAAGTTTTCTCTTGTCTTCTGAAAAATTAGATCTCGTCAAAGTTTCTTGGGCATAGCTGGCCGCATCCGCCTGCGTGGCCGTCACCACTAGGCAATGAAACTCCTGCGATATGCGTCGCAACGCCTTCCAGGTGCCGTTGATCTGGTCCCGTGTGTCTGCGGTGCCAACGGGCGGAGCGAGGATATCGGCATAATCAATCACAACAACATCGGCACACCACCCCAGCCGTGCCCAATCCAACAGGAGGCCACGGATACCCATTGCTGATATGGATGAGTTCGGGTGCGTAGATAATCGCAGAAAGCTTTCTTTGGATTTAATCTTCTGCTCAATGACACGGGTTGCACCGGCCCAGGCATCCTTCCAACTCAACGCCCGGTCAAACACACGCTCTTCCCGGTCCACCTCGCCCCCGGCGTAGAGTGCGGTTGGTATATGCACAGTCTTCGCCACCATGGGCCTCCGGGCCGCACGGACGCCCATACGGCGGAGCGTTTGATTTTGTGACATATCACCCACCTGAAAGAAGGCCACCCGCCGGCGTTGGCACATGGCCCGCCACGCGAGATCGATGAGCCACCACGTCTTCCCGCGCTTCTCCGGTGCCATAAAACTTATAAGGCCGTCCCGACAAAATTCAGATCCGAGAAACTCTCCCAACGGCCCCGGGTATTTTACCAAGCACTCGTCCTCGTGTTCGAACGCGGTGCGTATGGCGTCCTGGTCGCCGAATTCAATGAACCCACCGGCCCCAATGTTTGGCGGTGAGAATTCCGTGATCAGTTTTTTTATGCCACCGGTGTCCCCGGTAGTAAGTTTTTCTGCGATTTCTTCGTTAAGCCGCTTTAAGGCACACTTCTCGAAATAACCACCGGCCCTGTCGATGATGTATTGGGTATTTCGGTGTGCCACCGGCCGCTCCATGTAATCATCAGAGAGGTACCTAAGGAATTTTTCGGCGAGTTGCACCGTTTCGTCGTCCCGCTTGCCCTCGGCACACCACCGGTCAAATACGTCCTCGATGTTGCCACCCGGGGCGGTGTTGTATTGGCTATACCAGGCAACGGCCCAGCCGCCGATTAGGTTGGCCCAACGATTATCAAACAACCCAACGTCGTCCCGCCACCGTGGTGCCACCGTGGCCAACACATGGGCATCCGTCACCATGCCGGCCAACACAAGGCGAAGCTCGCTGGCTTCGTATTTCGTGATTTTCACTTAGTGGTTTCCTCAATCATTTCATCAAAACCCCGTTTACGTGCCTTGTATGCATTCATATCACAAATGGCCCTCGCCCCAGGTTCCGGGAACTTCCCAGACCACTTATCCCATACCACGACGTTCGCGTGGTACCGGCGGAACCACCACGTCACAAACCCACGTGGTGTCCCGAATGCTTCTATGGCACCATGCCACCGCTGGGCCTTGTTGTGCAGGGCGGCCCGGGTGGCACCGGTGGTGGTGGTGGTGGTTGCACCCTCCATCGTATCGGCTTGCCTACTGCATTCGTCCAACCACTCTGAGAAGAAACGGTACCACGCACATACCGCACCCGGTACCCCGGTGCCGGCACCGTGTGGCCACGTGAGCTGTTCTAATTGTTTGATGATACCGTCCTCCACCTCATCCGGCGTGGCGGTTGGTGTGTTTTCTTTATGGCACCATGCCCGAATTTCTTCGTATCGGAGTTTGAATTTTTCTCCGCTCCAAGCGTGGTACATCCGAGGATGGGTGATGTTGGTGCAATACCAACCCAACACCGCCGCAACCTCGGCCGGCGGGAACCGCCGGGTGAGGATGGCGATTTGGTCTGCCCATTTTTCAAGGTTAGGGTTGATGTGCTTCTTCATGCCACGTACGGCCTGCCGGAGTTGGGTGGCGAGTTTGATGTCTTCGTTAGTGTGGTGTTTTTTGGTTTCATATTGTTCGAAAAACATCTCATCTTCTTTCTCAATCTTATGCTTAGAAATCGCCGTATGGTCCGTGTCCGTAGGACCGGACAGTATAGATACCTCTTTAGGTATCTTATCTGGTGTGCATTTTTGCACGGGCAGAGTGTGCATTTTTGCACACTCTAGAGGAAGTCCCCATGTTGCACGTAGTGTGCGAACACGGCCGTCAAACGCCACCTGTTGCACCAACCCAAGCCCCTTAATCTTGGCCAATTGCCGGCGGATGGTGCTTGTGTTCTTGGCACCCACGGCCTTAGCCAGGTATTCGTTCGATGCGTAGCATCCACGCGGCCCATGGTCCAGCCCGTGGATGATTAGGGCCAGCCAGACCTCCTGGGTATTTAGGCGACCATCTGCCACGAGATGGAATAATTCTACCGGCACAAATCCCCTCTGAAACACCATCAAAGACTCCACGAAAAAACCCCGGGCCGTCATCCACATGGGCCACCACAGGACGAACGGTACGGGGTCGGGTTTGGTCGTTGGTTGCCGGGTGGCCTTCGGCGTATGTTTATGTCGCCTCCGGCCACTTATTCCAGAAATGCCCGGCGTAGCTTTTCTGTCTCGGCCCGGGTTGCACTACCCGGATCATCAGCGTCTAGCTCGACGAGGTGTGTTGTGCCCGGGAATGGGGCCAGGGTGGCACATAGTGCCACCGCCCGTTTTCTGGCATCCGGAGAATTATCAAAACACACGGCCCGCACGGCAAACCGCGACAATTGCCATATCTGGGCGTCGCTATGATTTCCCACACCAAACACCCCCACGGCACCCGGGCCGGTCTTCCACACGTCGGTCGGCCCCTCATGCACTATTACGGCGTTCCGGCAGTAGTCGAGGCCGTAGAGTAGCTGGCCGGCCGGTATGGCCTCCTCTTCCGCTTTGGCTGATATCCATCGCTGGCCGGTGTCCCGGGTGCTACGGGTAGTCCACGAAACTGGCCGCCCATCTCGGTTGATGGGTGCATAGATCCGCCACCCAAGCCGGGCGTGGTGCTGAAAGCCCTGGAGGCCCCATAGTGCAACCAGCCGGTCCGGGTCATACCCCCGTCCCGTCAGGTAGCGCCGGTGGGCGGGGTGTAATGGCCCCAGGCCGCACGGCGGCCGATACGTGCCTACGTGTTGGGCTCGCTCTACGGCCCGCCGCCTTAGGCCGTCCTGGGCCGTTCTTATGGCGGGCACCGGCACCCCCAGGGCTTGCAGCGTCTCCCACAACCGGTGTGGGCCGCATACCCAACACGTCGTCACACCACGGGCGGTGGAATACCCCATCCGCCATCGGCCGGAACGTGGAGAGCAGAATGGGCAATCAAACTGGACCCAGCCACGCCGGGCGTGGTGGTGCCCATCCGGCGCCGTTGGCACCCCGTGCCGTTCTACGAATTCTCGGAATTCCATCGGTTATTTTTCCTCTTCTTGTTCCGCCGGCTCGACCGCACAATAACAACCAGGGCACGTATGCCCCGCGGTTTTTCGACACACTCTTGGATGAGGGCTTCAGCCGCCTCTTCCATGGTGTACCCGTTGATCGCACAATAGGCCTTGAACGCGGCCTTCAGATCCGCCGGTAGGCCGCGTAGGTATATCGAATCTGTGGCCCGTGTCATTGCAACAACCTTTCTGTAAGCTGGTCGTAAATCGCCAGGTCGTCGGCGGCACCGCCGTCCAGTGTTTCCGTTATTACGGATTGTTTCGTTTGGATGACTCTGCATAGGTGCTCTTCTATGGTACCGGCGGCAACGAGGTAGATTGCCCGTGCAACCTCCGTCTGTCCAATGCGATGCACGCGGTCCTCCGCTTGGCTATGGTCCCCCGGCCGCCAATACAATTCCGAAAAGGCCACCGTACGGGCCGCCGTTAGTGTGAGGGCCGTGATTGCCGAGGTGGACCCAATTAGGCACCGCACCCGTGGATCATTCTGAAATTGCCGTCTCATCATATCGCGGTCACGGCCGGTGGTGTTGCCATCGATGACCACTGATTTATGCCGGAGCCGCCGGTGCAACGCTCGTATCATGGGTTGGTGGTACCCAAACAAAACCAATTTTTCATCCTCATCCATGTAAGCGTTCGCCCACTCCACCACGGCTCTGCATTTCAGCTTAGCGGCCAGGCGCTTCATGTACCCCATCCGCAACATCCTTTCCGCCTTTTTCGCACGGGAGGCACGGCCGGCACCAAACGCCCGGCGGAGCCATTTGAGGAAATCATTATTGGCTTCGTCGTATTCCTCTGGGTTGCTAATCGCCACCGGCACCACGGTCCGCTCCTTCATCGGCAGCTCCGATAATACGTCCCGCTTAAGCCGCCGCACCATGCCAATTTCTTTGAGCCGGCTGTGCAACTCTCCCAGGTTCTCCGCCCCATCATACACCCACCCCCACGGGCGGTATTGTGGCTTGCAGTATTGGTGGCCGAATTTCGTAAAGGATGGGAACGAGGCCGGCCACAGCATGTTCAGAACGGGCCAAAGCTCCTTGGGCCGGTTGGTTAGTGGTGTCCCGGATAGAGCCATGACCTGGGGGCATTGACGGGCCAAGGCACGGCCGGCATCTGTGCGTATTGTCCGCCGGTTGGTCATGTATTGGCATTCATCGAAAATCACGGTGCGGGGGCCGAGGTTGGTTAGGTAATCGAGCCAATGGTCCAGGATTTCGTAGTTAATGATTATAATCGATGGGGTATGCATAGGGCCACGGGCCGGCGGCTTCTGGCCCTCGCACACGGTGGCACGCCAGCCGAGGTTGGCCGCAATTTCACGCTCCCAGTGGTACTTGGCCACCCCCGGGCACACCACCACGGCCGGCAACCAACCGGGGTTTCGTTTAAGCACCCACAGGGCCTGCAGGGTTTTCCCCAGGCCCTGCTCATCGGCCAGGAGCACCCGGCCACCGAACCGCTCGATGGCACGTACGCCCTCACGTTGGAATGGCATTGCAATTGCACGCTGGGTCATAGCATCTCGCTTATCGTAGAAAATGTGGTGTTAATGCGGTCGCGGCTCCAGGCCGGTGCTGGCGGGCCGCTGTGGCCTGCCTGTACCGGCTGTGTGCCGGCCAGGTGGGCACGCAATACCGCCCGGAAGTTTCGTGGCTCGCCGCCACGCCGCACGGCCGCCGCATGCACCGGCCCATTCACGTCGAACAATAGCCGCACCACGTGGCTCACATCCCGGTCGGCGTCCAGCCATTTCTGGCCAATGTCATCGGCCACCCCCGGCACTTCGTAAGTTGCGATTTCGCGGTACTGCAGCTTTTGGCGGTGGGTTAGTTTTTGGCGGTATTGGTCGTAAAGTTCGAACCACACCCATCGCCGCACCCCAGTCCTGTCTACTTTTCCGCTAAAATAGGCATTCATGAATATCGTGTCTGCCTCGGCCCGCAATTCATCAAAATTTCCGCCGTTGCACCGCACGAAACGGCCCACTGTGTCCGCAATAAGCATCCGGTGTTCGGCGTAGTGCCCCGCCACCAATTCGCGTTCGTCGGCCGTCAGGCGGTGTTGTCGTTTTTCTTTTTGGGTTGTCATATTTGCGTTCCTCGTGTGGTTAGAAAATGGCCAGAGCAATGGCACCTGGCCACTTAAATGATAATTTTTCAAAGATATTATTCATCCGAGTATTCGAGCACGTCGGCCGGCAACCGTGCCGCCGCCGCCCTGGGGTCCCCTTTATAGAACACCAGGACGTTTTGGTGTACTTTTACCACTTTGCGGGCACCTCGAACGAAGTTTGTGTTGGCCCGCATGGCGGCCGTTCCAATGGAGTTGATTAAGATGATATCATTGTAGTAGTTGGCACCGGCGGCCCCGAACGCACGGATGCTATCGCCCACGAAATCAATCATGCGGCCAGTTTTCGTGTCGCGGTAGTTGGCCACAACCCAAACGATGAAACGGTCATTCCGCAACCGTGCCACCGCGTCCCGGATGATGCCGTTGTATGCAACCAGGAACTCCTCATAGCCCCGGTTAGAGATGTCCTTCGGATCATCTGAATAAACTTCTAAGTTCCCATAGGGTGGGCACGATAAAATGAAATCGGCAACGGGTGCAACCGCCACCGCCACGGCACTATCTCCACACACCCACCGGGGCGCATATCGGCCTCGGGTGTTGCCCGTCATTTGGGCCGTGTTCGCCTCCACCTGTTCTGCCCGTAATTCGATGCCATGGTATTTGAGGCCCATGACGCTCGCGACAATGCCCCGCACACTGCCGCCGGCAAACGGGTCGAGCACCACGTCCCCGGGCCGTGCCCACCACCGATAGGCGAGCTCACACACCACCGGGTCAAATATGGACGTTTGGCTTCTGATTTTGTTGCCGGTACTGCCGTCCTTAAGCTGCATAGGGATGTTGTATGTCAACTTCCCAGCCCGCCCCGCCTCCGATTTAATGCCCAGGGCCAACCACCGCCGCCGCCTGTCTTGCCAGAATCCCTCCCTAGTATTCCATGTTGAAAATGGTGGGATGACGTTTCTGTCGTTTAGCAGGCCACGGCTGCGGGGCGTCTCAACCTGCACGCCAAACCCCTGGTCGTAGAGTTTTTCGTCCGTGTTCGCGGCCGCCCGGGTGGCACCGCCGTTTTCCCCTGTGTATGTTTGTTTTTTCATGGGTCTATTCCGCATGGCTGGAGGTTGTACCGGGTAGCAACGGCCGCAAGGCCGTCATGATAAAGTTGCTTGGAGTCTTGGCCCATCTCTTCATAGAGGGCCGGGTTGGTGCATGCGGCCCACCCACGTTGGATGGCGTCCCTGTGGGTGCCCAGGCGTGGCCACCGTGCCACGAGTCGCAGTGCGTTGTCGTACCGCCCGGCGGCCCATAGGGCTTGGAGTTCCTGCTCGGCACTAACCAGCTGTCCGTTCAATTCTTTCATTGTGCTGTTCCTTTTGGGCGTAACAAATGTAACATAATGGGGCGGCCTATGCAACCCCACCCGGGCCGGCTACACCGGTCCGGGTTCGTAGTAGTAATCCTCCAGCGTGCCGCCGAAGGTGGCCGCCAGGGCGTCACACATGTCGGTCACCATGCCGCACTGGTCCATGTATGCGTGCCAAACCGCACCAACGTTGGCCGTCGTGGCCTGCTTGTTGTTGGCTTTGAGTGCAGCCACGATGTGGCGTTTGATTGTTGGGGTGTTTCTGGTGATTTTGTATTCGGCCATCTTTGCGTTCCTGTGTGGTGTTTGTGTTTGCGTTTGCGTTACCGGTTAAGTATACGGTAATGCTTCGGCCAGAGCAATGGCACCAGGCCACTTAAATGATAATTTTTCAAAGATATTATTCAGAGCCCTGACATATCAAACCCATTAGATTGTGAAGGAGGGTCGGCTGTGCCATGGGTGGTGCAACCGCAACCACCCTGGCGATTGCCCCGTGCAACGCAAGCCGGTTGGTTGCCTCGAGTGCGGCAACCATGGCCGCCTCGGCCCGTTGCCACGGCACCACGCCACACACCAGGGCCTCGGCCACCCGGTGGGCCGCCTCGGCCGGTCCTACCGGGTGGTCCCGCATTTTGCCAAACAACTCCGCGAACAGGTGTGCATTATGCGGCATCTCAGCCAGTACTGCGTCGATGGCTGTCATCGGGTCGGCCGAGGTAGTGTGTGTCATGGTACCCGGCCCACACGGGCCGACACAGAACCCGGCACAAAACCCGGCAGCCCCCACGGTGCCACCGGCGTGGAATTGCATACTCACCCGTCGGTCGTTGGAGTGTGTTACGGAGAATCCGCAATTGAATCCGGTGCCGCGGTGGGTGATGAAATAGCACGCCATGCCGGCCAGGTTGGGCGTTAGGAAGTAGTCGTCCCGGCGGAGCGGGTACCCGGCCGCCCGTATGCGGTCCCGTACCATGTTCGCCAAGGCTCGGTGTGTTATGCCGGCCCAATGTCGGCCGGCCCGTGGTGGGCGGCCCATGGTGCTCGGTAGTTGCTCCACGCGTTGGATTTGTATGCATTTTGCTGATGGAAAAATCATTGTTTGCTTTCGTTATGAAAATAGAAAATGGCCGGGCACCACACATGCCCGGCACCCTAACCGGTGGGTAAACACATCACGCACACGGTTGCCACCGGCACACCGTACACGGCCACACGAAACTCACACACAGTGTCGTCCCGCTCCGCCGTGGCGGCCGCGACGAGCACGGCTTGCCACGCGTTGCCACTGCAATCCTCATGCGAAAACGTGGCGGAGGTGCCAAACAACTTGGCAAGGGTGTCTCCCAGGTGAGTGCGGGTAGTTGCACCACCCAACACCACAACCCCGGCCAGATTTCGTAGTTCGAATTCAATTGTGTTCCAATTCGCCATTTCATAGTCCTTACTTGATTACGTACCCGGCGGCGGCCAGGGCGGCAACGGCACCCCGGAGAAGCATGCGTTCGGCCCCTGGGAGATGCTCTGCGTGGTTCTGTTGTGTTTCTACCAACATCTGCCTCGCCCAACGTATGGCCGTCGCCGTGGCCGCCCGGGCCGTGGTTGCACGCGAAATGTCATGAGTTGGCTTTTCCACTTCGGCCCGGACGGCAATGTACGCGGGCCAGCTACCCGGCACCACCCTCGTCCTTTGTGTGGGGTGTTTCGTCCTTTGTGTTGGTGCGTTGTAGTGTTGCACCAATTCGCCGTCAACGTAGATTTCTGGCATTGGGAGCCCGCCGGCCTCAACCGTATCTAATATGCACCGAATATCCGCGGCAATCCATTGTTTCGCTCCCGCTGTCGAGTGTAAGTGCCCGTTGCGGAATCGTTTGTGCTGGATGTGCTTTGGGCCAAGCCGGGTAACGGTGCAACCGCCGGGCGTTTCCCGTGTGTCAAACTTAAATATTTTCTTCACGTCATCTTCATCTTCATGATCGGTCATTGTCTTCTCCTCGTTGTGGTGGTGTTGTATGGGAACCCCGGTGGATCGCTCCAACGGGCGCACAGGGCCTAATCCCACCCTGCCTATTCGTCGCCGTGTGTTGCTGATCGTGCTTCTTTGTAGTGCCGGGCCTCTTCCTTTCCCTCGATGCTGCCAAACAAAGCCAGCTGGAGTGCCTGCCGTTCTGCATAGTGGTATGGGCACGATTCTAGTTTGCCACCTACCCTGCTTATGTACCAGGTCCCCCCTACGCTAAACACAGCTCGAAGCTGTGAGCAGTCTGCCATGGTCCGGCGAAGCTCTGTTAGGTTCTGCTCGCCATTTAGGTTTCTTTTGATCATTGTCTTTGTCCTGTGTGGTGTTTGTGTTTGCGTTTGCGTTACCGGTTAAGTATACGGTAATGCTTCGGCCAGAGCAATGGCACCTGGCCACTTAAATGATAATTTTTCAAAGATATTATTCAGAGCACAAAGCCCGGCCGGTGCCACCGGTGGTGGTGGTGTTGTATGGGAACCCCGGTGGATCGCTCCAACGGGCGCACAGGGCCTAATCCCACCCTGCCTATTCGTCGCCCTCACTCGCCGCGTACGGCAACAACCAGCAACGTTTTGGGTAGGTAATGGCCGCCCGGGTTGTCTCCGTAAAATTCGCGAAGCAGTTTTGCCTTGGCCATCTCGGCCTCCGCGATGGTGTGGTGTTTGCAGCCGATGGTCTGTTTGTTGGCTGTGTTATAAACTGCGTACATTGGTGTCATTGTCTTTGTCCTGTGTGGTGGTGTTGTTTGCGTTACATCCTAAGCTTAGTGTAATGCTTCGGCCAGAGCAATGGCACCTGGCCACTTAAATGATAATTTTTCAAAGATATTATTCAGAGCCCAAAGCCCGGCCGGTGCCACCGGTGCAACCCGGCCACACCACCCAGGCCCATTTTCGTTTGCCACTGTGGCTCATTATTCTGCTCCTGGATAAATTACGCCTTTTGACAAATGTACCTTGCCGGCTTTCACACATTCTGTCATCGTCGACCAGCATCCTGCCCAAAACGGTCTATCACTGCTTGGCCATTGCGTGGTGACTTCCCAGCAATAGACATCGAGTCTCAGGTTTGTTCGCCACGCCCCCACTGCGGGCCGTAAATCTTCTGGCTGGCAATCAACGCCGAGGCAATCGCTGACGATCTTCGCCAACTTTGTCCGTGTTCTACCGACGCCGTTTTTGTACTTCTTTCGGCTCATAAGAAATTTAAGAGAATTTAGGTTGCGATTGTCTAGCGATTCCATTTCTTGCCTTCCGTTAATAGTTCATTGTGTCGTCGGCAAGCGTAAACACTTCGCCGCCTCGTCGGTGAGCAGCCCGCTCCGCACCTGCTCGCGTTTTCCACTCCTTAGCGGCGTGGCGAGTGCCAATCCCCACGAACCGTGCCGATATCCAATGGTTTGTCGTGGTAAACAGCAATGGTTTGCCGTTTGCGTTGCTGGCTGCTTTTTTGATTCCAAAAGTCATCTTCGTTGCCATTGTCTTTGTCCTGTGTGGTGTTTGTGTTTGCGTTTGCGTTACATCCTAAGCTTAGTGTAATGCTTCGGCCAGAGCAATGGCACTTGGCCACTTAAATGATAATTTTTCTGATGATTAGCAAAAAGCCGGAAAAACACACCCCAGGCCAGTGTTAGGAATGTAACACTTGCCCGGGTGCCAACGTGCGGCCTATACTGCTCAGGGTATGCACCACCCAAACAACACAGGAGGGCACCCATGCCCGCAAAAGCAGAACCGCGTAAAAACACAAAGTGGAGGGACGAGCACTACGTGGTAGCACACAGCATGGCCACCGCCGGGCACACAGACGCAGACATCGCCGGCACCCTTGGCGTCTCCCCGGATTGCCTCAAGAGGTGGCGGGTGACACGCCCCGCCCTGAACAATATAATCAAGGCGGCACGCCACGCCAAATCAGGACCGATGTCCGGAGCGTTGGGCACACATAACCACGCCCTGACGTTCCGCGACTACGTCTACCGCCAACTCCCACCGGACCTCGCCGGGGTATGGAATGAGCTAGAAATATGCAGCAGAGGCAAACTCGCCCGGGAACGGGTCGAGGCCATGTTCGAAGGACACGGGGTGCGGGTGCGGCAACAACTCTTCATCTACGCGTGGACCCAATCGAACTTCAATATCGGGGCGGCACTAAGGAAGGTGTGCATACCCAAACGCCTGTTCGACAAGTGGTGCATGGAAGCAGAATTCGCAGAGCTAGTCGACGAAATCCAGTGGCACAAGGATAACTTCTTCGAGGCCAGTCTGATTGATCTTGTGGCACGAGGAAACGACCGTGCCACCATCCACGTCGCCAAGACACGCCTCAGGGACAGGGGCTATGGGGAACACTCCCGGATTGATGTGACTGGCAAGCTTGAGACTTCGACGACTATCGATGTTGGAACTCTGGATCTTCCACTCGAGGCCCGGGTGGCACTACTGACGGCCATGCGGGACGCCCGCGAACGAGAGGCGGAAAAGGAGAAGACTATCGATGGCCACGTAACCGGCGGTGCAACCCAATGATCGCCCCACTCCGAATCGACGAGCACGCACTAACGGCCAGCATTTGCCGAGACAGCTTCTATCATTTCGTTCAGGAATTCTTCGGCGAAATCATTACGCAAAAACCGATATGGAATTGGCACATACGTTTCATCTGCGACGAGATGCAGGTGGCGGCGGAGCGGGTGTTTGCCGGCCACCCCAAGGAATACGATCTGATTTTCAACGTGCCGCCCGGTAGCACAAAATCGACCATCGTGTCGGTATGCTTCCCGGTGTGGACGTGGTTGCGTATGCCGCACGCCCGGCATATTGGCGGGGCCTACGCCGGCCGCCTGACGCTCGACCTGGGCCGCCGGGCCAAGGACATATTCACAAGCGACAAGTTCCGTGCATGCTTCCCAGAGCTAGAGATACGCCGCGACGTGTCCGCCAATGGGTATTTCATGAATACGGCCAAGGGCAGTATCCGCCGGACTACGGTGGGCTCCGTCATCATCGGTGAGCACGCCGATTTCATCGAGATCGATGATCCACTGGACCCCGAGGGTGCCCGCAGCGACCCGGAGCTGGAGACGGCGAATACGTGGTGTACCGAGACCATCGCCCAGCGGAAGGTGGACCAGGGCGTGTCTCTGACGATCTTAGTCATGCAGCGGCTGTCGCAGAACGACCCAACCGGGTACATGCTGGCCAAGGCCGCGAAGGGGGAATACCGCATCCGCCACATCTGCCTCCCCGCCATACGCAACCAGGCTGTTCGGCCCGTCGCGGCCCGTGCCAATTATGATAGTGCAACCGGCCTCCTGGATCCACGCCGGTTGCCGGCCAGTGTGCTTGACGAGAAGAGGGCCTTGGGGGTGTACATGTTCGCCGGCCAATATCTTCAATCGCCGGTGCCACTTGGTGGTGGCATGTTCCGGGTCTCGAAGCTGCAGATAGCAACGCCACCACCAGAGCGAAGATTCACTCAGATAATACGGTACTGGGACAAGGCGGCCACCGGCGGCGGCGGTGCATACACGGCGGGCGTCAAGATGGGGATGTGGGCACCGGACCCAAGCAGGCGTAACGAGCCGGAATTCTGGGTGTTCAACGTGTCACGCGGCCAGTGGGCCACCGACGAGCGTGAGGCCATAATTGACCAGACGGCGAATGCGGATGGCCGCTCCGTGGTGTTGGCACTAGAGAACGAGGGCGGCAGCAGCGGCAAGGACGTGGCACTCATGACGCTGCGGAGGCATGCGGGCCGCCGGGTTGTGATGGACAGGCCGACGGGGGACAAGGCTATGCGGGCCGACCCCGTGTCGACCCAAGTCAACGCCGGCAATGTCAAGCTGGCAATGTATGGGGATGACCGGGATGCGTGGATACCGGCATTTCTAGACGAGCTCAAGCACTTCCCGAATTCGACGTTTAAGGACCAGGTAGACGCGTTGAGCGGCGCGTTCAAACTCCTCACAAACAAACGCCGGGCCGGGGCGATGAAAGGAACCTAGATGATAAATGAATATACATTCCAAGCAGGGGATACTGTGCGGGTGGCATACGCCACCAATTCCGTCGCGGCACGGGAGGCCAATAGCCTCGGCCGGGGGTGGACGATTACCCACGTCACGGAGGACGTGAACCCGCTGCGGGTCGACAGGCGGGCCGTGGTGTTGGCTCCCCATGGCACCGGTGCCGGTGTGGTTGCGTGTGGCTTCCATGGCGTAATCGGTGCCATGGTGCGGGAGGCACGGGTACGGCGGTGGGGGCTTAGCCAGGAGAAGCTGGCGGCCGCGGTTGGCATAAGCCCCCAGGCACTACGCCGGTTGGAGGGCGGCACGCCCGGCATTGCTTTTGATCTGACAATCTTGGTGATGGTTTATTTGCATATCGACCTGCAGGTACTACTGACCAACGTCAGGCCGTTCCTGCAGGCGTGCCCCGGTAGGGGACGTCATGAGTAACCCAAAACCACTAAACGACCAAACGCTTGCCCTGGGTGACCGTGTATTCGTCACAGGGTATGCCGACCCGGACCACCACGTCCCCGGCATTACGTTCTCCGGTGCCCCGATGGAGGTGCTCGCCCTATCGTGGCCGTTCCTATTCTGCGAGTGGGGTGCCACCGGTGGGCCGGCAATTGTTGACCTACGTGTGTTTCGTGTCTCCCGGTGTACCGATGCTTATTGGCAGGCGGTCTTGTCTTGCTATACCCGCTCGGGTCCCGGTGCAACCCCGGGCGTTCGCCGGCAACAGGATGAGGGATGAGATGAGGACGATATGGGGCGTGCCACCCAATGTGATACAGAACCACTTCTGCTGGGATGGGGGCCGGTGTACGCGGTGCGGTATCTTCATCCCAATAAATACGCCCGGGCCGTGCCATGGTGCTGTTGGTGGGCCGTGGGCCGTGGGGCCGTGCCCCGATGTACCGTACTGCGATTTCCCTGACGATGAATTTGCCTTTCCGACGCCGGCCGCCGTGGTGCCACCGGTTGCACCATGCCCGCTGGTGCTTGTTTTCCTCTTTGCAATGTACTTTCTCGCCGGTGTTGTTGCCGGTGTTATCGTGACTATTCTCTATAGGACATAATCCATGGCACTGCATTTCCCACTCACGCCCCGCTATGTGAGGGTCCTTTTCGGTGCCACCCGGGTCGAGCGTATATCAAAAGAAGAGATGCTGCGTGGGTACGCGGTCCGGGACGGGGCCACGTGGTGGGCCGTATTAGACCGGGATGGTGTGGTGGCACGGGGTGCCTGTGGCCTGCCGGTGTTCCGTGACCGTCGGCGGAAGCTGGAAAACGAACGCCTCCGAGAGCTAAGGGGCGACCGGGTGCCACCCGACGAGGCATAACCGGGTGCCACCAATAAAGGCTTGGCCGTTGGCCGGCCAGTGGGTATCCTTACCTGCACACGCACACGGCACGCACGTAAGGATACCCCAATGAACCGGCAACCAACAATCAATGAAATGTACACCCTATCCCGGGCCGCCATGGCACGCCACCTGGTGGACCCCAAGCGGGACATCAATGCAGAGTGCGGGTATCCGGACGCAATAACCCCGGCCGACTATCGTACCATGTATGAGCGGGAGGGTATTGCCCAACGGGTCGTCGAAGTCTACCCGGAAGAGAGTTGGGCCGTGGACCCCATGGTGTACGAGACAGAGGACCCGGCGGAAACCGAGTTTGAGGTGGCTTGGAAAGAGCTGGTGGATGAGGCCGGTATTTATAACCTCCTGCTGCAGCTAGACATAATCTCCGGGGTGGGCCATTACGGGGTGCTCTTCCTTGGGCTAGATGATGGCGTGAGTTTGTCGGTGCCGGTCACGCCCGGCGAGCGCCGCATCATGTACGCCCAAACGTTTGACGAATATTTGGCCCCCGTGGCCGAATACAACACAGACAAGACAAATCCAAGGTACGGCCGCCCGGAATTTTATAATATCAATTTCGCAGACCCAACCAACATGGTCGCAGATGGCACGTCCCCGGAAAAGAACCAGCTCAAGGTGCATTGGACCCGGTGCATGCATGCCGCCGACAACACACGCACATCTCCAATCTTTGGGGTGCCACGCATGCGGCCCGTTTTCAATCGTCTTTGGGACCTTCGGAAAATTCTCGGTGGCTCCGGAGAGATGTTCTGGAAGGGCGGATTCCCCGGCATGTTCTTTGGGTCGGACCCTGAATTCGATGTGCAATTTGACATCGAATCAATGAAAGACCAGCTGCAGCAATATGACAACGGCCTGCAACGGTGGCTCGCCATGCAGGGCGTAAGTGCCACATCATTGGCGCCAAATATTTCGGACCCGGAGTCGCACATGATGGTCCAACTGAGGGCCATATCCATCACAACCGGCATCCCCCTCCGCATGCTGGTCGGTACGGAGCAGGCCAACCTGGGAAGTACCAACGACGCGAAGAATTGGAACAAGAAGATGGCCCGCCGGCAAAACAAGTACATCACGCCCCGGGTTATACGGCCATTCGTCAAGCACTGCCAGCTCGTTGGCATACTACCCACCACCACCCGGCCGCCGTTTGTGGATTGGCCCGATTTGAACGAAACAACCGACGATGAGAGGGCGGCCACGGCCGTGAAGCGAACCGAGGCCCTGGCCAAGTATGTTGCCGGGAATGTCGAGGTGCTGGTGCCACCGCGTGTCTACCTGACTCAGATAATGCACTTCACGGAGGAGGAAGCAGATGCCATCCTCGAAGAAGCACTGGCAGCCGAAGAGCTACTCACGGCACCACCAACCCCCGAACCGGTACAGGCACCACCGGCCACGGGCAACCCACCGGTGCCACCGGAGCCCAAGAATGTATCACCCAGACCCAATAATGCACCACCCAAAAAACGCAGCTAAGGGCACCGCCTGTGGGCCTGGCTGCCGCTGCGACCGCGTGAGCCTAGATGTGCGGCACATACGCCAACCACGCGACCCATGGGTTTCCTTTTTCCTGACATTCTTCTTTGGGCCATTTGGCCTCATCTACGCATCCCCGCCGGCGGCGGCGATAATGTGTGGGGTGTGGGCCGTGGTGCTTATTCTCTGCCTCTTTGTTGTTGGTATTTTCCTCGTCCCCGTGGCCTTCGTTGGGGAGCTTGTGTGGGCCGTACTGGCCTGCCGGCCGCCCGCCAACCTGGCCCTTTAGGAGCACACTATGCACCGCTTTTTCATCCCAGCAATCCTGTTCGTGGCCGGGTATGCAACCACGGCCACCATACAACGGGACACGGCACCCCCGGCGCATGAGGACGCGTGGACGGACTATATTGTGGCCAACACGCCCGGCTGGGAGGACTCCCGGACTCAGGTAACCCTCTGGGACCGCACCCGCCCCGACATCCTACGCCCGGCGATGGCCATTGAAGTTGATTGGTGCCACAAGTGGAAAGAGGGTGTAGGCCAGGCGGCATTCTACGGGGCAATGTGTGACCGGCCCGGTGTGCTTGTTCTCTTGTTTCCCGATGGGGTGGCTGCCCCGGCTGCCATGCGAGATGGGTACCGTGCAACCATCGCCGCACGCCACGCCGGTGTTGGTTTGCTGTTTTATGATTGCCAGACTAAGCGGTTCATCAAGGAGTAGTTGGTGCCCAACCCATTACGCATAGACCCCACCCGTACAATTACTCTCCGCCGACGCTACATGACGGCCACCCGCGTTCGCATCGCACGCCTGCGGGCCGCTGTCGTGGCCCTGGTTGGCACAGAAGACGCATTTGGGTTGACGCCCCGCACGCCACTTGCGTTCAACGCTCGGTTCACGTTTCGTACGGACACCGAAAAGGTACAAGACTTCCGGGAATGGCTTCAAAGGGAGGTCGACGCCGGAGTGCTTGGGCCACCCGGTGCGGTTGCACCGTGGAATCTAGAATACATTGAATCGGCATACAAGCAGGGAGCGATGCGTGCCTACATCGACACACGGGCCGCCGACCTGGCCTCCGACGAATCGTTTTATGCGGGCGGTAAGGCTGAGTTTCTGAATTCCGCATTTGCCGCACCCGAGACCACCTCTAAAATCAGGCTATTGGCGACCCGGGCATTCAACGACCTGCGGGGCGTGACGGACGCCATGGGCACCCAGATGAACCGCCAACTCGCCGCCGGTATTGCACACGGCACGGGGCCACGGGAGGTTGCACGGGAGATGGCGAATAGCATCGACACGCTCACACGCACCCGGGCACTCCTAATCGCCCGCACCGAGATCATCCGGGCACATGCAGAGGGCCAGCTAGATAGCTTTGAACGGCTGGGGGTGTCCAAATTGGGGCTCCAGGCGGAATGGCTGGCGGCCCAGGACGACCGGGTATGCCCCCGGTGCTCCGCCATGCACGGGAAGGTCCTAACCGTGGAAGAGGCCCGGGATATGATTCCTTTGCACCCGAACTGCCGTTGTGCATGGAAGCCACACATAGAGGTCCCGGCGGACCTCCTGGAAGAAGAACGGCGACGTGCCGCCGGCATATTTGACAAGCCAAAAAAGGAGGCAACGCCCACGGAGCAGAAGAACCAAAAGGCCGCCGGTGCCACCCGGCATGCGGAGCACCTGGCGGAGCTGGGTATCCCCCTAGAATTTGATGGAGGTGTGCTGACCAAGGACACCATTGACGGTATCCTGAAGTCGCGGGGCGTGGCTGCCGGGTGGGATGGCCTTAATGCAACCGGCAAGGCAAAGTTCGCAGACAGCAAGCAGGCGGCCACACAGCTCCGGTACCTTGAGGACCCATCAGACCTGCTTTATGCCACGGAACGCCGCCGGCTTACCCCATACACCGGCCGTTCTGATATCCGTGCAAAATGGAGCAAGAAGCCGGCCACCACCATTGACGTGGGCCATGCGGCCGAACGGGCCGAGACCCTGGATACGGACCATGCCAAGCAACTATTGGCGGAGGGCATCAAGATCGAGTTCGATGGCGGTGCATTATCTAGGCAGACAATTGACGACATCCTGAAGGCGCGGGGCGTGACGGATGGTGCAACCGGCTTCAACGACGTTGGGCAAATCATCCTGGATATGAAGACGGCCCACCTCCAACTTGAGAGCTTGATCAACCCCAGGTACCTACTAAAACCAGAGTCGGCGGAAAAACTCACAGGGTACCTGGGCGTCCGTGCCAGACACCGAGAGCGTTTGAATTCCTTTGATAAGCCGCAACTAAAGAGAGCCGATTTGCATGGGTTGACACGCGGCCCAGAAGAGAGTGAATACGCGTTTCAACTTAGGATGGGGGATACCCTGAAGCCAATAATAGCCGAGCGGGCAAAGGTGCTCGAAGAGGCCCACCACGGCATGACCTACACCGAAAAACTACACTCCATCGTCGTTGATGACGTGATTGTGCAATGGGATGACGAGGAGGCTGGTGCCCGTGACATGGTGGCCATGTTCTTGACCAAGCAAACTGAAGTGCCGAGGCGGATCTGGAACTCCAACGAATATATTGTCTTTACTAAGCAGAGAAACAAAGAGGATGAACTCTGGGCCGTGAAATATAAACAGCCGGGGTTTGTATCCGCAGCCACCGGCGGTGACGGCGGTATTGTGGTGTACGGCAACAGATTTCTGGATAACCACACTTACTACCACGAAACCGCCCACAACGCCGCGAAGCAGGTGTGGGGCAGCGTGGTGCCACCCAGCCAGACAGAGTTTCATAAGCTGCTGGATGTCGACGACACAACAGGCCGGGTAGCGAACGCCGTTTCTACTTACGGCAAAAACAACACGACGGAGGCATGGGCCGAGGCAGCAGCAGAGGCGCTTAGTGGTTTGACCATCGGAGGCAGCATAGTGAAAGACCCCAAAAACCCACAACTGCAGGCGGCACGCCGCTTCTTCAAAATAGAGGAAATAGAATGACACAAGCAAGAATTGACAAGGCAACCCCGGCCGGCGGTGATTATTCGATTGCCTACTTTTCCGATGGCCCAGCCCCGGCGGACGGTGATGCTTTAGAATTTGCAGAGATCGTAGAATACAAATACCAAGCAGATGGTCCACCCATAGCCGTCAAACGCACATACGGCCAAATGAACCGACGTAGTGCCATGGAGGCCGCCATGGAGGCCGCCCTGCCAGCCCTGCCCGCCCGGAGGCCACGGCGACGGCCATAACTTGCTCCACCCGAATCGTGGTTGTATACTCGTGCGGTACGCACCAAACCCGAGTACAACGAAAGAGCATGATGCCCACACCCAGAGCCGGTGCCACCGCCGGCATGATCGTCACTCGCACCGAATTCGACGCACACCAGCACCACGTGGACCAGCGGTTTACCGGCCTGGAATCTTCCATGTCCCGTGGGTTTTCCACGCTGACCGATAACATCAACCGCATAGTTGCACGGGCGGAGGCCGGTGCCGACCCGAATTACGGTGTGCTCCTGGGGGTGATTACCGTGATCCTGACCCTTGTGTCGTTTGGTGCCGTACTCGTGTACAGCACGACCCAGCACGTGGACGAGCTAGGCAAAGCCCGTGCCATGTTCAACCAGGAGCGAATGGCCAATACAGATAAGCGGCTTGATGCCCATATATCACAATCAGACCCGGTGGCACTATCGGCGGCCATGGAATCACTGAAGACCCGTATGGCGATACTGGAAGCCGGCAAATAGCCGTGGGGGAATGGCGTTGAAGAAACTTGCTATCCATATCTGCATCTCCGGGTTCACCCAAAACGTCGCATCTACCCATGGCGTGTTCACGTTATCTGAGAAACTGGCCAGGGCCAGCCATGCGTGCCAACACAACAGCCGGGTGTGGCTTTGCACGTGGGATAGCCGGTGGCACCACGTGGCGGAGCACATTTGGCTCCTGTGGCGTGAGTATACAGATTCAGCCGATGATTTAGCGATCAACATCTACGGATATTCTTGGGGCGCCGGGTGGGGTGCCGTGCGGCTTGCAAAACAACTCGAACAACGGGGCCTCCCGGTGCGAGTCGCCGTGCTGTGTGACCCCGTGTACCGCCACCCCAACCCCATATTTCGCTGGTCTTCCCTGCTTGGGCGGGATTGGTGGGTTGCACCCAGAATAATTATTCCCGCAAACGTGGCCCGTGTGGTAACATTTAACCAACGGCACAACCACCCCCAGGGCCACCTAGTGACGGCAGCCGGGCGGGCGACCGTGGTGGACGCCCCGGTTGAGCTAGATAGAATTCATCAGTATATGGATGACGCCAGAGAATGGCACCATGCGTGCCTCCGGGAAGCCGGTGCAACCAAGGCAACACTACTAACCCCAAACGAAGGAGCCAACCATGGCAACTAGCGTGCTTGCATTATTAGAGAATTTTGAAGGTCGCGAAGTATTTCGCGGCATGTTGCGGGAGTTCGCCGTGGCCGCCCGGGCCGACCGAGACTTCTTGACAGTGATGCGAATTGGGCGGGTACTACGCCGCCCTGACTTGTTTGAAACCCTCTACGACAAAACCAATACGGCCGCCGCCCTCAACCTACTTGAAGGCCCGCGTGCCACCGAGTTTGGCGACGGCGAATTTGCCAAGTGGTTCTTGGAGTGGTTTTCGAACGGCGGGTGGGAGACCATCCTGGCATTCATCAAGGCTCTCATCCCATTGTTTGCTGGCCTCGTATAACCACATGCACCACAACCACAACCACGGAGAACCCAAGATATCATGAAAATACCCATCCACCTGCTGCTAATGGTCGTCGCACTATGCACGGCGGCCACCACACACACGCCACCGCGTGCTGCCGCCCAGGGCGGCAATGTAACCGTCCAGGGGGCCTCGGAGGCCGTACCGGGCAACCTCGTGGTCCTGGTGCCACTCAACGTCACGGGCACCCGGACCACTTGGAACCTAAATTATCCGGAGGCGTTTGAGCAATTCGAAAACGAAAACGGCAAGCTGTTTATCGCTATGCCAAACCGCCCCATCTCGTTTTCGCTGCTTGTCATCCCGAATGATGTAAGCCTCCCCATTCAAAACATCCGGCATACAATAACGCCACGGGCCGGGCCGGTGGCACCAGAGGAGCCGGTGGCACCAGAGGAGCCGGTGGCACCGGTAGAACCAGGGGAGCCGGAGGAGCCGGTGGCACCGGAGGAGCCGGAGGAGCCAACCACCCCACCCGTCGACCCAACCACGTCCCCCCTCTACGCAATAACCACCACGGCATACACGGCCGTCATTGATCCGGATAAGGCGAAATGGGCCAAACAGATGCAGGCCAGTTTCGCCTACGTTGCCGACAGGGCAGAGGCCGGCGAGTATGCAACCCCGGAACTTATGCTCTTAGATGTGGGGCGTGCCAACCGGGGCGAAATTGATATGGTTGGCCTGGAGCCGTGGCCGGAGGCTTCTAGGAAGGCCTGGGCCGGGTTCCGTGCCGGCATTGCTGCCGGCCTTGATAAATTAGAAGCGGAAGGCAGGCTCACCACCCCGGCCGCATACGTGCCACACTGGCGGGCTATCGCGGCGGGCCTGAAGAAAATGGCCGGGTAGGCACCAACCACCACCACCACCACCACCAACACGCCCACGGGCGGGAGTACATGCGATGAATGATTTTTTGAAAAAAAACTACGATGTTGGGTTACCCGGCAACATCGAACGCGGCCCGGCAATGTCGGCCACGGCGATGTCCCAGGCCGAGGGATGGGACCAAAAAGACCTGGAGATGAAGACCGTGTGGGACATGGGTGCCCTGGGGCAGCGGTGCGTTGTGATGGTGCCCGACACCGGCGTGTACAACCACGTCGACATCCCGGCACCATTTGACACGTACAACGCAACCCCGGAGGGTGCAACCGACCGCAATAACCACAGCACGTGGATCTGCGGCTCAATCGGTGCCGTGAACAACGACATCGGTTACCGTGGATACGCATCCGAGTCCCACCTGGTGCCAATCAAGGTTCTTCGGGACAGCGGTTCCGGTTCCGGTGCGGACATCGAGAAGGCCATGCGATGGGCGTTGAATTGGTGGACCACACACCCACGTCGGCCGGCCCGGTTGGGTGGCACCGGTGAGTTTCTGACGTGCTTCTATTCCATGTCATACGGCGGTGGTGGTTATTCTGCCTCCGAGTTTCGGTTGTTCCAAGATATGATCAAAGCCGGGATTGTGCCGTGTGCCTCTTCCGGCAATGAGTCGAGGAGCGCCCCATCCCACCCTGCGGCCTACCAGGGCGTCCGTAAGCACGGTGCATACGGGCAGGGGCGTAAGCAGGCGAGCTTTACAAACTACGGCCCCTGGACCGACGCAGTTGGCCCTGGGGTTAACGTCCCGTCCACGGTCAACCAACGTGAGTGGGCCGCGTTTAGCGGCACATCAATGTCAAACCCAATCATCGTGGCCACCATGGCCAATTACGTGTCGGCCCACCCCAACGACACGTGGGTGCACGACACGTACGGCCTGGCCGAGGTAATGGCCGAGCACATGCAGAACCTGCCAGGGAATTGGGACGGCCGGGGTGTGTTCCTGCCGGCCAAGGCCATCACCCGTTTCAAACACTTCATTTTCTAAACTCTACTGGAGAACCAAGATGAACCGACTATTGCTTTTGACCGCCATTATGATGCTGGCATGCACGCCGCCCTGTGTGGCGTATGCAACCGACCATGATATTTTCGGAGAGCCACCTCCACAGCCGGTGGCATACGCAACCACGGCCGATATGGGATTCCCCATATCGGCCGCACCGGGGGCCTGGGAAGCCCAGGACACGGCCGGCCTATGCCCGGGCGGTATTTGCCCGGTCCCGGCTGTGGTGGCGAATTTGGTGTCCCTGGCCGTGCCCGGCGTGCCCGCCTACACCACGGGCGGTGATTGGTACTTTGGCCGCTCGTTAAACGCACTCGCGGCCCGCCGGCCGGTTGCCGGGTTCCTGAGCCGCGTACGTGCCCGCCGGGCGGCACGGGTGGCGGCACGTGGCGGCGGTTGTATGTAATTTTTGGGGCAACTTGGCACATGGCTCGGGCACGTGGTACACTTGCCCGAGCCCCTTTTTCGGAGGAAATGCAGATGAGCGAGATTCTACCAGCGGGTAGCAATGCCGATGGACAGACCAGTAGTGTGGTCACCATTTTGGAAGAAGAGACATTTATGTTCATTGGTGATTTTGGCGGAAGCGGACAATCACCACACTTCGCCATGGATGCACGTAAGACCGGTGGCACCACGTGGAGCGTGGTCTCGGAAGTCATCGTCCGTGAGCCCGGGGCTGTGAACATCCGACTTACCGACTGCGAAGTTCGGTGGCGTTTGGTTGGCATGGGTGCCACCACGGCTGTATCTATCGAAGCTGGGGCATAGGTTATGCGGATACCCATACGACAACCCATTCGAATCGCCACACGGGACGAGCGGAACCCCCGGCGGAGCGGGTACCCGGCCGCCCGTTATGCTGGTGCTTGGCTTAAACGGCACGCACCGTCGGCCGCCGGGCTAATCGCAGACGAGCGCAGCGGGCTAGGCGACCCACGCCCGCTGCAGGGTGGTATTGCAAAGACGTTTAACGGATCGACGCAATACGCAACAATCGACCAAACCATGACAGGTGCGATGACATTGTGTTGGTGGGCGAAGCGATCTTCAGCTTCTACCATAGATATAATCGCGGGAGCTGGAGCTGGGGGCGGCTCGAAAAAGTTCGGTTACTCCTCAAATTCTACTCAGTTATTCATCAGATTTTTGACGACACTTGCGACGCCGAATCACGGCATAGACACCACCCAATGGCACCACATCGCCTACCGTCGGAATGAAGACGATACCTGCGATTTCTCCGTCAACGGTGGTGCATGGACTCAATTATTTTCCGGAGTTGGGCAGCCAGGATCAGTGGACATCGGCAGGATCGCTTCAGATAAAGACAGTAATTACCACGTCGGCCATCTATACGATGTGCGAATCTACGACAAAGCATTGACCGCATCTGAAATCCAACACGTCCACACTTTCGGGCAATCAGGGGCTAACCCAACAACTGCAAACCTGATTGGGCAGTGGAAGATGGAAGGGAATTTCCTCGACTCAAGTGGCAACGGCAATCACGCAACCGGAGTCAACAGCCCTGCCGATTACACGGTCAGCGATGTACCTTACTCTTATCTGAACAACGTCGGGTACACTCTTGACGGTTCAAGTTTGATTCCCCGCGACGAGTCAGATACAACACTTGACACCGCGGGCAATCCTTTGCAATTTAAAGGCATTTGCCCTGCCAAAGCACAAGTTGAAGACTCGTCTTGCCTGACCATGAACGGGACAACAATGTCGATTAGCGTTCCGTCGTTGGTCGGATCGGAGACGGTAGTAAGTAGCGGAGGAACAAGCACTCCATCCATTGCTGCGGGCGTTATAAATTTCACGGCTGGAACGTGCTGGGATCTTATACTTTCAAACGGGATGACGTTCCCACTCGCCGATGGGTCAACCGCAAACCAAGGCGTAAGAACAGTAACAGACCGAGACACCGAAGCGGCATACACAATCACAAACGGTGCAGATAGTTGTTGGGCGGCAACGCAAGACCTCTACCACAGCAATATGCTAAATGGGTTTAGCTGGTCAGGTGTGGCAGGCGAACCGTTTGTTCCACCATCACTATCCGATCCAACCGTTGACGCAATTGCCGGACTAACGCTGACCAACCCCGCAGGGGCATGGCATAACGACGCCGAGTCAACAATCAACTTCTGCGAGAATCCAGCGGCTCCAGTATTCTTCGAGAAAGAAGTACCGGGTGACGGCACGCTCGCGAATTATGGTTTTGACGGTGCCCCCGGCGACGTAGTTATTGGCATGGATCAAACAACCAAGGAGGGCAGGTTTAACCTGCCCCTTATACCAGCAATTCCCGGCCTATCGCCGGTCCAAGAAATTAAGTCGCTGCTTTTCACGGGTGGCACCCGTGGCGGTATGTGGTTACCTTCGCTGACTGGTTTGTCTGGATTGTTTACCGACGACGCAGGCACGACGGTAGCGACTACGTTTGGCCAAGGCGTTGGTAGGGTGGCCGACTTGTCAGGCAGGGCCAACGTAGCGACTCAAGCCACGGGTGCAAGCAAAGCTTCGACGGCGAGGCATCCAACAGGCGGTCGACGAAATCTAATGACGCGGACGGAAGAGTACACTACTCTTCCGTGGGGCGCATCCGCCCAAGGCACTGGCGTTGTTCCGGTTATTACCTTGAACCACGGAGTAGCTCCTGACGGTACGACAACCGCAACGAGAGTACAGTATGACACCGGAGCAGGTGTGACAGATAACGACAGAAGTACACTGAGCGGGTCGGTTGGAACTCTAGCCCTTGTCCCTCATACGTCAAGTTGCTACATCAAGCCGCTTGATGGCACAACGGCTGCCCAGTTGATCGAGTTTTCATTTTTAGGATCAACACTTGCAGGTGGAGCGGTAACGAATAGCACGGCCACCGATGTCGGCGACGGCTGGTTTTTCGTAACTCGCAGGACAACCCCAACAGTCCCAAATAATACGTTTAGATTC